>Ga0105356_10005513_pt1 | contig 11996 bp, 10 predicted proteins | sample GOMGulsemesocosm_3_FD_83502 | JGI IMG/M metagenome (GOLD analysis project Ga0105356, IMG submission 83502) | Methane-oxidizing microbial communities from mesocosms in the Gulf of Mexico - GOM9D Gulf of Mexico | ecosystem: Environmental > Aquatic > Marine > Cold seeps | place: Gulf of Mexico...
TAAAGGACAGGTCAGCTTTGATGATTACTCTGGTGGTATTACAATGACCGCCAGAGATATAATGAATGTTGCACAAGCACGTGAAAATTATGTAAAATCACTCCATATTAATGTAAACAAGTCTGCATTGAACACAGACTTCATTGATAGGTTTACTCAAGTACTGTCTCCGTTCAAAGAAGGGACTTGTCCAATTCGGGTTTTTTATCAACGCGAAGAAGCACAAGCAATGCTTGAACTAGGCGTACAATGGCGCGTTACACCTGAAGATAAGTTGTTAAATGATTTAAAACAGCTGCTTGGTGATGACAATATAGCCTTAGAATTTTAATAATGCTTGTTGGTAATTATTAACAACCATTAACTAAACAGTTGTTAGGACTGTTTTAAATTTATTATAGAAACTAATTTCAAAGGTTTTTAGAAACTTTTTTCGAAAAACAAATTTAGGTAAAAACAAAGATATGTCATTAAATTTTTTAGATTTTGAGCAACCAATTGCTGAATTAGATGCAAAAATTGAAGAGTTGAAGCTAGTGAATACAGGTCAAGATCTTGATCTTGACTTAGAAGAGCAAATTTCACAACTAAAAGAAAAAAATAAAGAATTAACTCAGAAAATATATTCGAATCTTGATGCATGGCAAACAGCACGGGTTGCTCGACATCCGCAGCGCCCTTATACGCTAGATTACTTACCACGTATTTTTACTGACTTTGACGAACTTGCGGGTGACCGTGCCTATGCTGACGATAGTGCTATCGTTGGCGGTACAGCACGTTTAGATGGCAAACCTGTAATGGTCATTGGTCATCAGAAAGGTCGTAATACCACAGAAAAAGTAAAGCGTAACTTCGGCATGCCTCGACCTGAAGGATATCGCAAAGCATTACGCTTAATGGAAATGGCTGAACGTTTTAACATGCCAATTATTACGTTTATTGATACGCCGGGCGCTTACCCTGGTGTTGGCGCTGAAGAACGTGGGCAAAGTGAAGCTATTGCGATGAACTTGAAAGTTATGGCAAGGTTAACTGTACCAATCGTATGTACTGTAGTTGGTGAAGGTGGTTCAGGTGGTGCTTTGGCTATCGGTGTTGGTGACAAAGTTAATATGTTGCAATATTCTATTTATTCAGTAATTTCTCCTGAAGGTTGTGCGTCTATCTTATGGAAAACAGCAGAAAAAGCACCTGTGGCGGCGGAAGCTATGGGTGTTACAGCCCAAAGAATAAAAGAGTTAGACCTTATTACCAATATCGTTGAAGAACCGTTAGGTGGGGCACATCGTGATATGGATCAGATGGCTGCGATATTAAAACAAGCGATTAAAACTGATCTTGCTGATCTAGAAGGTCTGTCTAAAGAAGAATTGATCGAAAAACGCTACGACAGATTGATGTCGTATGGTTATTGTTAATCGATTAATTAGACAGTTACGCCGTTATACAGTTACATAGTGACAAAATTTTATGTTCGTGAAAAAACTTTATTGGTTAGCATAGAGTTTTTATAGAAAAAATTGTTTGATCAAGCTTTCTTTATTGAAGGTTTGCTTGATTAAATATTCTTTGACTGACTTTGAGTTAACACTACTTTATACTTCATGGTTATCTATGCCATCCATTAAACCTGAATCAACTAAGTCTAAATTAACTAAGTCAGAATTAGTTAAATCTGAACTAGTTAACTTTTTTCAAGATTATGCTCAAAGGCCCATTGTCATCGCCTATAGTGGCGGCATAGACTCTCAAGTATTACTTCATGCATTGGCTACGATTAAACAAAATAATCAACTAAGCAATCACCTAAGTGTTTGTCATATTGATCATGGCTTAAGTAAAAGTGCGAAAAGTTGGCAGCAATTTGCTATACAGCAATGTCAAAAACTAGCAATGCCGTTAATTATTCAAGAAGTTAAGGTAGAAGCTTTACCTCAGAAAAGTCTAGAAGCATTAGCGCGTGAAGCAAGGTATCAAGCACTAAAAACAACAGCTCCTAACAACGCTTTGATTGTTACAGGTCATCATGGTGACGATCAAGCTGAGACATTTCTATTAGCACTTAAACGTGGCTCAGGTTTAAAAGGGTTATCAGCAATGGCCAAAGTATCACGTTTAACATCTTTGTCTGAAGAACAATGTCTTGTTAGGCCGTTGATAAAATTTACAAGAAAAGACATCGAAGATTACGCTAAACAGCACAATTTGACCTGGGTTGAAGATGAGTCTAATCAAGATGAAGTGTTTGATCGAAACTTTATCCGCCATCAAATTATGCCTTTGCTAACAAAACGTTGGCCTAGGTTTTTAAAAACAATTAACCGTAGCGCAGGTCATTGTAGCGAAGCTCAACTTTTATTAACCGATTTGGCGCAGTTAGATTTAAATGAATGCCAAATGACGTTAGATAGTTTATCTGTAGTAAAACTAAAACAGTTATCAAAAGCTAGGTTTAACAATTTATTACGTCATTTTATTGAAACAAAACAGGCGTTAATGCCGACTACAGAGCAACTTGATCAAGTATATCTGCAGTTATTTGCCCAAGCTGATAAATGCCCTGCAATTAAAGTCGCAGATCATTGGTTTAGGCGCTTTCAAGAACAATTATATCTTACCGTCGACTTTAAAGATGTTTCGTCTTGGCAAAATACATTTACTGAAGAAGATATTTCCCAAAGTAAATTTGGCTATATTTTTGATTTACCGGATAAATTGGGTCAGATCACTGTTGTAAGACAAATTAACAAAGAAAATAAAATACAACGAGATAATAAAGCTCAATACGAAATTAAAGCACCAGCGTATAATCAAAAAATCACCATAAGGTTTAATCATAACAATCCCAAATGTTTACCTGATTATCGTCAGCACTCAAGACCTTTGAAGAAGGTATTACAAGAACTGGCAATCTCACCATGGCAAAGAAAAAGGTTAGCTTTTTTGTATTACGATGAAATATTAGTTGCTGTGTTAGGACATTTTATTTGCAAATCTTATTTGGCTGATGCTCTCACACCGAGTCTTACTATTTTTTGGCGAGATAAATAGCCGCAATTCGTTTCTGTTATTCCTGTCGTTACTGTAAAATTTAGTTTATTTCAATAGTAACATTTGCTTCCTATACTTTAAATTAGCTCTTAACGCATTAATTTTTTGAGGCCTCATATGTTAAACACGCATCATTGGTTACTCGACCAAAAAGAAGATTTTTTATCTGATAAAAAATGGCAAAAAACGGTTAACTTAATTGCTCGGATTTTCAAAGCACCAGCTGGATTTGTTGTGCAATATTTGCCTAACGAAGGGTTTCAAGTATTGATTGCGTGCGACCAAGTTGAAAACCCTTATCCCGTAGGGGCTAGAATCAGCAGCGAAACTAACATCTTTTGCAAACATGTCGTGCAAGACAAAAGCGCCTTGTACGTTAAAAATGCAGCGTTGGATAGTCAATGGGATGATAACCCAGAATACATAGATGACGGATTGAAATCATACTTAGGTCTGCCCATTATTAGAAATGATGGTTCTGCATTTGGGACTTTATGTATTATGGACTTTGATGAAACCGATTACCCAGAAGATTATTTGGAGTTAGTCGAACACCTAAGAGATATTATTGAAGACGACTTAATCATGATAGATAATTTTTGTAAAGTCCGAGATATGGCGATGATAGACCCCTTAACATCAATTAATAATAGACGTTCATTTACATTATTAGCACAGCAAAAGTTAAAACTGTCGAAAAGAATGACGTTATTAACCGCTGTTTTATTTATTGATGTTAACGATTTTAAAGCTTTGAATGACCTATATGGTCATGAAATAGGTGATCAAGTATTGATTACTTTAGCTAAAACGTTAAGCAGCTTTTTTAGGGATGTTGATGTGGTAGGACGTTTGGGCGGGGATGAATTTGTTGTTATCTTACATTTAAAAACTTGCCAAGATTTGGAAGGCATTGTCAGTCGGTTAAAAGTAAGTTTTGTAACAAACATTCTTAATGCAGGTATACCCAAGAGTACTATCAGTATTGGCCATGTAATTGCTGAAAATAAACATCATAATCTCGAACAGCTAATTGATTTGGCCGATAAGAAGATGTACAAAGATAAATTAAAAAAAAGCTAAAACTAAAACCGACTATTGCACATCATTAATACGCTATAATCGTTCTTTATTATCCCTATTATTGTACAATTGTTCAAATAACAAAGCATCCATGCCATCGGTTACCTGATAAACTGAAACATGGTATTGACAAATAGTACTAAAAAATAGTACTGACACATAATAACCAAAATTTAGAGAAAACTATGCCTGCCCCTTTATTAAATGAACGCGACCTATCGTTTATGTTGTACGAACTTTTTGATAGTGAATCACTTACCCAAAGAACACGTTACCAAGACCACGATCGTCAAACTTTTGAACAAGTAATAAACACTACAAAAGCTGTTGCTGAAAAATTCTTCTTACCTATACGTCAAAAACTAGATTTAGTTGAACCGAAGTTTGATGGAAAAAATGTTCACTTATCAATCGAGTTGAAAGCCGCTTTTCAAGCCGTTATTGATTCTGGTTTTGCTTCTGCAACTGCTGACTTTGACCTTGACGGTATGCAACTTCCGCCAATTGTTGCAAGTGTTGCTGGTGCTTATTTGTCTGCTGCTGGCGGAACTGGACTAGGTTATACAACGCTAACTACTGCTAATGCTAACTTATTGCAGGCTCATGCCAGTGAACAATTAGTTGAAAGATGGGTAAAACCCATGCGAAGTGGACGATTCAGCGGTACGATGGCGATGACAGAGCCAGGTTGCGGTTCAGGTTTAGCCGATTTAACCACAGTAGCGATTAAAGCTAGCGACGGTAGTTATAGAGTCTCAGGTAATAAAATATTCATCTCTGGCGGTGATCACGACTTAACTGAAAATATCGTTCATCTAGTATTAGCACGACTAAAAGGGGCGCCCAAAGGCATAAAAGGGATCTCATTATTTGTTGTACCTAAATATTTAGTTAATGAAGATGGTTCTATTGGAGATGATAACGAAGTTGCTTTAGCCGGACTATTTCATAAAATGGGGGGAAGGGCGCATACGTCGACGGCGCTGAGTTTTGGCGAAAAAAACGGATCCGAAGCGTATTTAGTCGGTGAAGAAAATCAGGGCCTGAAATATATGTTCCACATGATGAATGAAGCACGCATCATGGTGGGTACAAGTGCAGCAGTTACGGCATTGGCAGGTTTTCAATACTCGTTAGATTATGCCAAAGAACGTCCTCAAGGACGTTTGCCTTCATGTAAGGATCCTCTTTCCCCAATGGTCAACATCATTGAACATGCCGATGTTAAACGCATGCTGCTTGCCCAGAAAGCTTATGCCGAAGGTGCTCATGCATTAGTTTTATATGGTAGTCAACTCTCTGATGATGAAACTACGGCAACGAGTCAGCAAGAACGTGAACATGCGCATATATTGTTAGATTTTCTCACTCCTATTATCAAAACATGGCCATCAGAGTATGGCCCTAAAGCGAACGATTTAGCCATACAGGTGTTAGGTGGGCATGGGTATATCAACGAACATCCAGTGGAAATGTTTTACCGTGATAACCGTTTAAATCCTATCCATGAAGGGACTACCTGTATTCAGTCGCTTGATTTACTAACCCGTAAAGTTCCGATGAATAATTTGGCTGGATATTTTGCAACTCTGGCAGAAATTGAAAAAACCATCGTTATTGCCACTTCTCACAATGACCTCTCGCAATACGTTGAAGCGCTAGAGTCATCATTAGTGTTGCTTAAAAAAACAACGAGCCATATGTTATCGGCAATGCAAACACAGAATATTGATATGGTCTTGGCTAATTCAGTTAAGTATATAGAGTTGTTCGGAAATATAGTTGTCGCTTGGTTGTGGCTCAAACAAGGCATTGTTGCTTCGAAGGCTTTGACTAAAAAGCCTCATATAGATGACGAACGTTTTTATTTAGGAAAATTGCAGGCTGTGAAGTATTTTTATAGTTTTGAATTGCCCCAAATTTATCATTGGTCAACAATATTAATGTCTCTAGATACAAGCTGCTATGACATGCAAGCAGAATGGTTTTAGCGATACTTTTAATTTGTTGACCATTTTTAGTCGTCTAAATTCACAGCTTCAGAGGTGCTTTTGATGCCACTAACCTGTTATGGAACAATCAACTTCCTTGCCTAAATGAATGCAAGTATTTAGTTTTAGCCAGGAAAGACAAAGCTGTGAACTAGAAAGTTTTACCGTTTGAATATTGAACAACAAATTGATCCAAAGGGCTTAATTAGAAAGCGAAAAGTATTGGGCTTAGCGCTTTCTAAGACTCTTGCCAAAAAATAGCGTGGATTTATTTGCTTAAATGGTGAGAAGCTGCCGCTGAAAATACCACATCGGTTGAGCTATTTAACGCGGTTTCTGCTGAATCTTGGATGACTCCAATAATAAAACCTATAGCAACGACTTGCATGGCAATATCGGTATTTATGCCAAATAAGCTACAAGCTAATGGTATAAGCAATAAAGATCCACCAGCAACACCTGATGCACCACAAGCAGAAATAGACGCTATAACACTAAGTAATATAGCTGAAGCAAAATCTATTTCTATATGCAAAGTATTGGCCGCAGCTAAAGTTAACACGGTAATGGTTATAGCGGCACCGGCCATATTTATAGTAGCGCCTAGCGGAATTGAAACTGAATAAGTATCTTCATGAAGATCTAATTTTTTACATAGTGCCATATTCACAGGAATATTCGCTGCAGAGCTTCGAGTAAAAAATGCGGTAATGCCAGAGCCTCTTAAACAAGTGAAAACAAGAGGGTAAGGGTTAGATTTAGTCACTATAAATACAATCAAAGGATTAACAACTAACGCGATGATTAACATTGCACCGACTAAGACAAAAACCAAATGACTAAACTCTGCTAATGCGGAAAAACCTGTTGTTGCAATAGTATTCGCTACTAAACCAAATATACCAACGGGTGCAAAACGAATGACAATTTTTACTATACTAGATACTGCATCAGCCACGTCATGTACCATCACTTTTGTCGACTCATTTGCCCGTTTAAGTGCAAAGCCAATACCTAAACCCCAAGCAAGTACGCCGATGAAGTTTCCTGTAGCAATGGCATTAATAGGATTATCTACAATTTTAAAGGCTAAAGTCGATAATACTTCTGCTAAACCTTGCGGAGGATTTGCACTCGCTCCTGCTAGATCAAGTGTCAGTTGGGTTGGAAATAAAAAGCTCATCGCTACAGCAACAAAAGCAGCGCTCAATGTGCCAAGTAAATAAAGTCCAATAATGGGTTTGAGATTAGCATCGCTATTTACTTTTTGGTTGGCAATCGATGAAGCGACTAATAATAACACTAAAATAGGAGCAACTGCTTTTAATGCATTAACAAATAAACTTCCTAAAAGAGAAAATGATTTAGCAATCTCAGGAGCTGCCATCGCTAACAATGTACCGAGGATAATTGCAACGATAATTTGGCTCACTAAACTGGTTGATTGGAGTTTTTTAAAAAAAGAGCTTTCTTCAGTGATTGTTTGGGACATATTAGGCCTTTATTATTAGTATTTATTGCACAGGTTTTAGCATCGAATCCTTTACCTTGTCCAGTAGTTATTTGTTAATTGATCTAATTTAGACAGTTATTTTAAGTGTAAATCGACTTTATCGTTTTTTTTAAAGGCTAAGCTTCTTTGTGATGTTAAATAGAGGCATAATAGCGAAAAATTTTTAACAAACTTAATTTAGTTGGTATTAGGAGTCATTATGCCTACCGAACAAGCATTAAAAGCACGCAGTAACAATTGTTGCGAGTTATGCACATCAGATTCAAGTTTATCTATATATCCTGTGCCTCCAACGAGTGATTTAAGCGCACAACAATCGGTGTACATTTGTCAAACCTGTACAACACAAATGGAAGGTAATGATAGTTTAGACATTAATCATTGGCGCTGTTTAACTGATAGTATGTGGAATCAAGAACCCGCAGTACAAGTCATGGCTTATAGAATGCTGCATAAATTATCAACCGAAAGCTGGGCGCAAGACGCGTTAGACATGGTCTACTTAGAAGACGATGTTAGAACGTGGGCTGAACAAGGTATTGCGGCAGAGCAAGTAGAAGGGCCAACTAGAGACAGCAATGGCGCAGACCTTCAAAATGGTGACGATGTTACACTGATTAAAGATTTGGTCGTTAAAGGGGCTAACTTTACGGCTAAACGTGGCACTTTAGTGCGTAATATAACGTTGACAGATAACCCTGAACATATAGAAGGAAAAGTGAGTGGCACACGTATCGTATTAGTGGCTGCTTTTTTGAAAAAAGCCTAAAGAGTTTTGTTAACGCGATGAATAAGGAAAAAGCTTCTGTAAAATTTAATCAATTTCTACGGAAGCTTTTTTAATTAAGCAATGATACTAAGCTGCGTAATTAAAAAGTATCAAGTCAAGGCAAAGAATCACCTTAAATAAAGGACCATCGAGGAAATAATTAAACCAACACCAAGTAACTTGCTGATTATCTCGCCAAAAGGTGCAAGCTTTTCTATCAAAACAACCAAAGTTAAAATAAATATCCACTTTAAGCTCATAACACCAGTTACAAACAACAAGGCCATTAATACCCAACAGCAACCTAAACAATAGGCACCATGTTTGCAGCCTAATTTGATAGCATTTAGTTGACCTTCCCGCCATTCCTTCATTAGAAAACTTAAAGGCGATCGACATAAACTTAAACAACGTTGTTTTATAGGTAACCATTGATAAATGCCAGCGCACAATAAAAGCAAGCTAGTAAAACTTAGGTGTGCACTAATCATCATCGGAGTGAGTACGGAATAATAATGTAAGAGCCACTGAATAAGGGTTATAACTAAACTAAATAAAAACCAAACCAGTAAATAACCTAAAATAAAAAACATTGTATGCGCGTATGGTGCTTGGCGAATTTTCCTTTTTTCATTGAGTTGATTTACTAGCATGATCAAAGGTGTAGCAGAGGGAAGCATCATACCCGCCATCATTATGGCCCACATGAAAAATAGCATGATAATATCTTGCTTGTGCCAGTTTGCCACAGGGTCCATATTCATGGTCATCAGAAATGCCATATAATACCAACTCATGATTATCATTAGTGTCAAAGTCAGATAAAGTAAAGCTTTGCCGAAATGAGCTTTTTTAAACATAAGCTTAATTAGCCCAGCTAACATTGGCTTTTGCAGCAAACTTTCCTACATGTTGAAAAACCAAGGTGTTGTGGTCAATAGTCATTGCTTTTGTTGTGCCTATAATCCCATCGTTCCAGAAGAAACCACCATCGGGATAAGTAATATGGACATTTTGATCTTCACCATTCATCGGGTTAAGCAAAGGAGTTTGGGCGACCTCTAAAATACCTTCAATTGAAAAGGAAGCGTGTTTGTTACTGGTATCCATTACAATACTTTTTATTATCGGTCCTTCAAATTCGGTAATAGTTCCAGCCAATGCTTCAAATGGCATGCCTCCGATTTGACCCGAAAAAATACTCGCTAGTGCCGAAACCTGCGCCGGTGAGGCTGCTGAATCGATAAATAAAGCACCTATCCCATTGCCTTGATGAATTGCCTTAGGCCAAGATGCTGCAAAGACGATTTTTATCCCCGCGAGGTCTAGTTTATTTAAATGTCCTTCTTTTACAAAAAATCCAAGCATGGCTTCGCAGCCCCCGGTGTCACTATCGGGGAAACCTGAAAATTGACAACCACAACCGTGACTACAGTTACAACATTCAATGTGATGCATGGATAATGCCCATTTGTTTTCACTAGACATAGATTTCACCTTGTATTATTGAAGTAAGTAAGAAGTATAGTTGAGAAAGACGTTTATGAAGGATAATAAGGCGCAATAGTTCACTAGATTGATCTACGTAATCAGTTAAGTGAACGATTAGAAATATTAATGATTGACTATTTAAAAAGTAACCGCCACAATGATTTTTCTTTCTTAAACTTTAATAGTTATTTTTCAAAAATGAAACTCCATTTATCGACCACATATCGAAATATTACTCCGGTGCTTTGGCTGAATTTAGTCAATATGCAATGGCAGTTTTATTCTGTGTTCGGGAAAAAGTTTAACTAAAAGTTTACTTTATTTTCAAGTCGCAGAAATTATTACTGCGACTGATGTCTTTTTTATCAACGTCGTATTTTAATCTCTGCTTCTTCTTTTTTAGGAGAAATTAGCATGTCTGTTCGTGCCGCCTATTTTGCTGTAGTTTTAATCTGGTCTACAACTCCATTAGGCATTGTTTGGAGTAGTGAATCTGTAAGTCCAACCTTAGCCGTTCTATTAAGAATGATGATTGCTATGTTCTTTGGATTACTCTTAATTAATTATGGAAAGATTCATTTGCCGTGGCATAAAAAAGCCGTAAGAGTTTATGGCTATTCAGGCATAGGTATATATGGAGGGATGATATTTTCTTATGCTGCTGCTAGTACAATTCCATCGGGCATGATGTCGTTAGTTTTCGGTCTTTCACCTATTATATCGGGGCTGTTAGCGCAAAAAATATTAAATGAAAGAAAATTCGGCTTGGCAAGACAAGGCGCTTTAGTCATGGCTTTATTTGGCCTAAGCTTAGCTTGTTCAGATAATTTCTCTTTAGAAAGTCAAAATGGCTTCGGGTTATTATTTATATTGCTAGCTGTATTTTTCTTTAGTTTAAGCGGGGTCTTAGTCAAAAGCGTCCACCTTGAAATTCACCCTATTGCCACTACTGTGGGCGCTTTATCTGTATGTGTACCATTATTCTTAATAACCTGGTTACTTATCGATGGCACAATTCCATTTGAACAATGGCAAGCTCGCTCTATTTGGGCTATTTTGTATTTAGGTGTTTTTGGTTCCCTAATTGGTTTTGTTGCTTATTTCTATGTTTTACAAAAATTAAACGCGAGTACAGTTGCTTTGGTTACTATGATGACACCTGTATTTGCTTTAACTTTAGGGGCTCTATTTAATAATGAAGTGATCAGTCTCAAGCTTTTCATTGGCGCTATTTTTATTATGCTTGGATTGGCTTTTTATCACTGGGGAGATAAGTTCTTGCAAAAAAGAAAGTTGAATCATAAAAAGGTAACTTAGTTGACATTATTGGCGCCGAAAGAGTCTCAAAAAGTGGCTAAAAAAAGCGAATTAGTGAAGGACTATAAATAGGGACATGAAGATAACATGAGTAAAGTGCAAGATGAAGATTAGCATCAGCTTTAAAATGGCTTGTCAGCAAGATATTGATTTTTTATTGAATTTAAGAGTTTGTTCAATGGATGAACATTTAATACAAGCAGGGATAAAAATGTCCGAAACACAACATTTGTCGCGTATCAATGAATATTTTAATGACTCACATCTTATTTTAGTTAATGGCGAGGCTGTGGGGTTGCTTAAATTGGGCGTTTTAAAGCAAAGTTTGCATATCAGGCAATTTCAGTTACTACCAAATTATCAAAGTAGAGGTATAGGTAGTAGGGTATTGGCAATGATAAAAACCAAGGCGATAAAATTAAATAAACCTATCACCTTAAATGTACTCCTTAAAAACCCTGCTTTTTCGCTATATGGAAAACAAGGATTTAAAGTCATCGGTGAAAATGAATTGGAATATCAAATGAAGTGTTCGTTAAGCGACTGCCAATAAGAAACTCGTTTTAATGTGAATAATCTACTCGCATTTGTGGCTGTTGGTCGATAGTCGTTGGCTTATATACATAAAAAGCTGCCAAATGGCAGCTTTTTTGATTAGTAATGAAGCGTGGTAAAGAAACGTTTTTACAAGCGTTCTAAAACAGCCTCTGTGAAGTCAGTAGTTCCATGTGTACCGCCTAAATCACGCGTTGTACGATCCGCTGATTTAATTACATCA
>Ga0105356_10005515_pt1 | contig 11992 bp, 8 predicted proteins | sample GOMGulsemesocosm_3_FD_83502 | JGI IMG/M metagenome (GOLD analysis project Ga0105356, IMG submission 83502) | Methane-oxidizing microbial communities from mesocosms in the Gulf of Mexico - GOM9D Gulf of Mexico | ecosystem: Environmental > Aquatic > Marine > Cold seeps | place: Gulf of Mexico...
GCTGGCGCCAGGTGAAGGGGTGCAAGTACAGGAATACAATTTTGTGTTTGAGGGTGTACATCAGGTTGAGGGGCCAAACTTTGATGCTCAGGAAGGCCGAGTTCGAGTCTACCTTGATGGTCAGGAGCAGTACCTGATGCAACCACAGAAACGTGTCTACCGTGCCAGTGGTTCGCCGATGACAGAAGCCGCTATCGAACCCGGTTTTACCCGCGATTTATATGTTGCATTGGGTGAACGATTGGAAGGAGATGCCTGGGCCGTACGGGTGCACTACAAAGCCTTTGTTAACTGGATTTGGTTGGGCTCCCTGGTGATGTCGCTGGGTGGATTTTTAGCCATACTGGATAAGCGCTATCGTATTCGCCAACGCAAGCATAGCGCCAGTGCGGGTGCGACTAATTCATCACAGACCGTTGCTGGAAACGCATCGGTAGCTGAGGCAAATTAATGAGACGTGTTTATTTATTTGTGCCGTTAGTGATCTTTCTCGGCTTGGTGGTACTGCTTGGCCGAGGATTGATGCTGGACCCCAATAAAATGCCGTCGGCATTGATTGATCAATCTGTGCCTGAGTTCAACCTGCCGTCACTGGCTTCCGAAGAGCGGATTCTGACACGAGCAGATGTGGTTGGTGAAGTCAGCTTGATTAATGTGTGGGGCACCTGGTGCCCGTCCTGTATGCATGAGCACCCCTATCTGATGGAGCTAGCCAGTCAGATCCCCATTATCGGTGTTAATTATAAGGATGTGCGCGGCGATGCGAAAAAGTGGCTGGTGAAGCTGGGTAATCCATACGTGGTGAATGTGTTTGATGAAATGGGTACATTGGGCATTGATTTAGGTGTGTTTGGCGCGCCGGAAACCTACGTGATCGATCAGCAGGGCATGGTGCGTTACAAACATGTTGGCGTCGTTAACGAGCGTGTTTGGTTGGAGCGTTTGAAGCCGGTGGTTGATCAGCTACGAGGTGAAGGATGAAGCAGCTTTGTCTTCGTGTGCTGTTATTGATCGGCGTAGCTGTATCAGGTTCAAGCCTGGCAGCGATCGATACTTATGAGTTTGCCGATGAGAAAACGCGTGAACGCTTTCATCAGTTAAGCGGTGAGCTGCGTTGCCCCAAGTGTCAAAATCAGTCTTTGGGGGATTCAAACTCGCCGATTGCCACGGATTTACGCCGCGAAGTCTATCGTCTGCTGACAGAGGGTAAAACTGACCGACAGATTAAAGATTTTCTGGTGGCGCGTTACGGGGAATATATTTTATATCGCCCGGAATTATCTAGTCATACCTTGATGCTGTGGTTGGCACCTTTGTTGCTGCTATTGATCGGATTGGTTGTAGTAGTGGTATTGGTTAAACGTCGTCGCAGTGTTGTGCAAAGCACGACCTTGAATGTTGCTGAGCAGGAAAATTTGAAAACATTGCTAGAAGGTTCTGATACATCTAGCGAAGCGGAGTCGAACAAGCGTGATTGAAATGATGGATTTTTGGCTGCTTGTCGCGCTGTTGCTGTTAGCAGCACTTAGCTTTGTCTGGTGGCCGGTGTTGATGCAGCGACGTAATCAACCTGCCGGGGTGAGTCGTCAGGATTTAAATGTTCAGGCTTTTGAATCTCAGGTTGCAGATTTGGAATCTGATCTGCAGGCCGAACGTATTGATTCCGAACAGTTTAATGCGCTGAAAGTTGAGTTGGAGCGTAATCTGTTGGGCGATGTTGCTCAGCAAAGTGGCGAAGTTGCTAATGCCCAAACCACGCATAAGGGCTTGAGCCTGACGGCTGTGTTGCTGAGTGTGATGGTATTGGTGGGCGGATTAGGCCTGTATCTGAAGCTGGGTAGTAGCTCGACATTACAGGAGATGGCGGCGCAGCAGACGCTGGTGCATAAGCTTTCTGAACTGGCTCCTGATGAACGTGTAACGCTACTGGAACAGGAAGCGGCTAATAATCCTCAGCAAACGGATGTTTGGTATGCGCTTGCTAACATCTATTTTCAGCAGGGACGTGCTGAAAAAACAAAATATGCCTATGACCAGCTATTAGCCGTGGTTGGTGAAGATTCTGTGTTACTCGCCGAGTATGCTCAGATCCTGTTTTTTATGAACGAAAACAAAATCACGGCTGAGGTGGCTGCGGTTGCCGAGCGTGCTTTGAAAGTGGACCCTCGTAACCTCAGTGCGTTGGGTTTATTGGGCATTAGCGCCTTCGAAAATGGGCTGTATTCAAAGGCTATTGCGGCTTGGCAGACAGCGTTAAGTGTGGCGCCAGATGCACAGGGTGCTGAGGCGTTACGACTGGGTATTGAGCGTGCCAGAGCATTAATGGCTGAAGAGCCTCAGGCTGCAACTGGCGCGCAGTTGACTGTAATGATCAGCCTTGATGAGGCGTTAGCTGCTCAAGTTGACCCTGAACAGGTTGTGTTTGTATTGGCGCGTGCGGTGACGGGGCCAAAGATGCCGCTGGCTGCGCATAAACTGCGGGTGAAAGACTTGCCTGCGACGGTAATTTTGAATGATGAGATGGCGATGAGACCTGAACTAAAACTCTCGTCGGTTGACGAAGTGGAAGTGCTGGCGCGAGTCTCAACATCGGGCCGGCCTATCGCTAAAACGGGTGATTTGCAGGGGCGCTTTGGGCCTGTTAATGTGAGTGATCAACAGGCCCCTATTAAGCTTTTAATTGATGAGGTTGTTCAATAAAATTATTAGGGATTTAACCTCTTCAGGCCTGATTTTTAACCTACTCTTTTGCTATAACCCCGTTGCAAGGTTCTGCTGCTAATGCGCTTGAAAAGTATTAAATTAGCCGGATTTAAGTCCTTTGTTGACCCCACAACGGTACAGTTCCCCAATAATTTAACCGCAGTTGTTGGTCCCAATGGCTGTGGTAAATCCAATATTATTGATGCCGTGCGCTGGGTGATGGGCGAAAGCTCTGCCAAAACGCTGCGCGGCGATTCCATGGCCGACGTAATCTTTAGTGGCTCCTCGGCACGTATGCCGGTTGGGCAGGCCTCTATCGAGCTGATCTTCGATAACAGTGACGGTTCGCTCAGTGGTGAATACGGTAAATTCAACGAAATTGCTGTACGCCGTTTGGTGACCCGTGAGTTGCAGTCCACTTATTTCCTTAACGGCAGTAAATGTCGCCGTCGTGATATCCAGGATATTTTTCTTGGCACCGGTATGGGACCGCGTAGTTATTCCATTATTGAGCAGGGCACCATTTCGCGCTTTGTGGAAGCCAAGCCCGACGAGCTACGCAATTTTATTGAAGAAGCGGCGGGAATTTCCAAGTATAAAGAACGCCGCCGCGAGACGGAAAATCGCATCCGCCATACCAAAGAAAATCTGGATAGGCTCAGTGATATCCGCGAAGAAATGGATCGCCAGTTACATCATTTGCAACGTCAGGCGAAAGCGGCAGAACAGTATTCGGAATTTAAGCAGCAGGAACGCTCAGTCAAGGGCGAGCTGTTGGCAATTCGCTGGCGGACACTGGATGAAACAGCTGTAGCACAGGAAAAGCAGGTGACAGAGCATGAAGTACAGCTAGAGGCCGTGCATGCGGAACAGCGACATATCGAAGCGAATATCGAAGCACAGCGTGTCCAACATGTAGATTTAAATGATGCGTTTCAGCAGGTTCAGGAACAGTTGTATCAGGTGGGCACCGAGATTGCTCGTCAGGAACAGAATATTCAGCATCAACAGCAACGCGCGAAACAGTTAGCTGAAGAACTGCACCGTACCGAAACAAATAAAATACAAACCGTCAGTGACCTTCAAAATGACGAGCTCAAAACGGAAGCGCTGCAAACGCAGTTGACCGGATTGGAGCCAGAGATTGAATTGCTGACGGAAACAGAGCTGCAAAGTGGTGAGCAGTTGGAAGTGGCCGAAGTAGGCATGCAGCAGTGGCAGCAAAGCTGGGATGAGTTTAACCAGCAGGCGGCTGAGCCGCGTCAGCGTGCAGAGGTTGAGCAGTCTCGCATCCAGCACCTGGAACAGAGCATTGCTAAACTGCAGCAACGAGTCGACAGGCTACAGCAGGAAAAGGCAAGTTTCGCTGATGCCCCTGAAGATAGCCAACTTCTGGAGCTGCAGGAGCAGATGGAGGAACTTGATGAGCGCGCTGATCAACATAAAGATAGAATCAGTGAGTTAGTTTTCCAGATTGAGCAACAACGCGAAAAAAATCAGCGCCTGAATCAAACGCTGGATCAGGCGCGGCGCTCGATGCAGGAGTTACAGGGCCGTCATGGTTCACTTGAAACCTTGCAGCAGGCTGCGCTGGGAAAAACCGATGCGCCAGTGGTGCAGTGGCTAGAGAAAAACCAACTGCACCGATTGCCGCGACTAGCACAAAATTTGACCGTTGAATTGGGCTGGGAACGTGCTGTGGAGACGGTGCTTGGTCATCATTTACAGGGCGTCTGTGTTGAGCAAGTGAGCAACTTGGGTAGTACACTGGAAAATCTGACTCAGGGTAGCATTACTTTGTTGAACCCTGATCAGGCGCAACCTGCCACGGGTCAGCATAACCTGCAATCGTTGCAGAGTAAGGTTGATTCGTCATGGAATCTCGGTTCATTGCTGGCGGGTATTTATGTGGTAGAGCAATTGGCTTACGCTCTGGAGCTACGAGACCAGCTGGCGGCACACGAATCTATCGTTTGCAAGGATGGCCTGTGGCTGGGTAGTGGCTGGATTCGTGTGACTCGCGAAACGGATGAGCAGGCCAGTGTGCTGAAACGTCAGCAGGAATTGCAGCTGCTTGATGAGCAAATTGCTGAGCTTGATGAGACGATTGAAGTGCAAAGCGTCGATCTTGATGCTGGCCTGCTGCAACTGAAAAATTCCGAACAGACGCGTGAAACGGTACAGCAGGAATTGAATAACCTGTTACGACAACATAGTGAGCTGGCGTCACAGTTGAGCGCCAAGCAGGCACGTATTGAACAGCTCAACATGCGTCGGCAGCAGTTGATCAGGGATCTTGATGAACACAGCGAGCAGCTGACTCAGGAACAGGAAAAACTAGCAGACTCCAGATTGACTTGGCAGCAAGCACTGGAAGCTATGGAACTGGATCTGGCGCGTAAGGAAGAGCTATTGCAGCAACGCGATAGCAGTCGTACGTTACTGGACGATATTCGCCAACGCGCACGCCATGATAAAGAACTGGCACACCAGGGCGCATTGAAAAAACAATCTATTTGCACCCAGCTTGACGCCTTGAGTCAGGGTGTTGAACGCTTGCGCTCGCAATTACAGAGCCTTAGTGAGCAGGAAACCATTTTGCACGAGCAGATGGGTGAGTCGGCGATGCCGTTGGATGAGTATCAGGAAACTCTGGAGATTCAGCTTGAAAAACGCCTGCGCCTTGATGAGCAGCTACGTGACGCGAGAGCTCAGGTAGAAAAAGTAGATCACCAACTCAGTCAGTTAGAAAGCAAACGACAGCAGAATGATCAACGTTTGGAAAAGGTACGTAACCAGCTGGAAAGCAGCAAGGTTGAAGCACAGGGATTACGCGTCCAACGCGAAAATCTGGTCAGTCAGTTACGGGAAATGAAACAGAATCTGCTTGAAATTTTGCAGCAGTTACCGGCTGACGCGGTCGCTGAAGAGTGGGAAAATACCCTAACGCAACTGCAAAACAGGATTCAACGTTTGGGCGCTATCAACCTGGCGGCTATTGATGAATATAAAACACAGTCAGAACGTAAAACTTACCTTGATGCTCAAAACGATGATCTGATGGAAGCATTGGAGACACTGGAGAGTGCGATCCGTAAAATTGATCGCGAGACGCGGACCAAATTTAAAGAAACCTTTGATAAGGTGAATAAAGGTTTACAGGATTTATTTCCGAAAGTATTTGGTGGTGGTCATGCGTATCTCGAATTGACCGGCGAAGATCTGCTTGATACCGGAGTGACGATTATGGCGCGTCCTCCTGGTAAGCGTAACAGCACCATTCAGCTGTTATCGGGTGGTGAAAAGGCGCTGACGGCGATCTCGCTGGTGTTTTCGATTTTCCAGCTGAACCCTGCTCCTTTTTGTATGTTGGATGAGGTGGATGCGCCGCTCGATGATGCTAACGTTGGTCGTTTCTGTCGGATTGTGAAAGAGATGTCCGAAAGCGTGCAATTTATATATATTACGCACAATAAGGTGACCATGGAGATGGCAACCCATATGATGGGCGTCACCATGTATGAACCGGGTGTGTCGCGACTGGTTTCTGTCAATGTTGATGAGGCGACCGCGCTGGTTGCTATCTAGCGATAATGTAATCTATTGGCTGACAACAGTTAGCTACAAATTTAATCGAATAATAGAACGTAGTGGATTATGGAATTTAGTTTTCGTGAATGGCTTATATTTCTTGGCATTATTGTCATTGTAGGCGTCTTGCTTGATGGTTATCGTCGAGTTCGCTCAGGATCTCGTGGTAGGCTGAAGATGTCGATCGACAAAAGTCTTAAAGTTCCTGAAAACGACAAGATGGATTATTTTAACGGCGAGCTACCTAATGGTGGTTCGCGTGCTGTAAATCGCAGTACCGATGACGCGCCGATGTATGTTGATGAGAATGAACAGGACGCGCCTATTCCAGCTTTTGATGTGGCCCATGAATTAAGACCTGATCCATTGTTTGCCGATGATATTGAACCAGAAATTTCTGCTGATTTTGATGCGGAAATTAATGAGGCAACGGCAGCAGATGTTAGCGTAACTGATGATACAGCTCAGCCTGAAGCTGATATTGCGGCTCAAGTCTTACCGCAGGTTAACGCTAAGACAGATGCGCCATCGCAATCAGCACCTGCTCGGAAACCGTCTGTTCCTCAAACACCTGTCCAAGAAAAACCGGCCAAGCAGCAAGCCGTCGAGGAAGTTATCGTCATGAACGTGTTTTCCAGGGACGAAAAGGGTTTTAATGGTGCCGATCTGATGCGGGTAATCCTCGCCTGTGGCATGCGCTATGGCGATATGGATATATTTCACCGCAGTGAAGGGGGCGATGGCGGAGTCGATCAGTTTAGTATGGCGAATATCGTTAAACCGGGTACCTTTGATCTGGATGAAATGGATGACTTTTACACTCCTGGCGTCAGCTTCTTTTTAAGTTTGCCTGGCCCGAAAAACAGCCTGAAGGCGCTTGAATATATGCATGAAACGGCTCAGTGTGTGGTGAAGAATCTTAACGGTGAGCTTAAGGACGAGATGCACAGCGCAATGACCGGGCAGACTATCGAGCATGCACGTCAAACGATTCGAGATTTCGAACGTCGCCAACTTTCGCTGTTGCGCTAACTCCAACTGTCTATTTAAAAATGAATTTCTCGCAACTGCAGCAGGAAGTTGAAACGCTTCGCGCCGAAATTAATCAGCATAATTACCGTTATTATGTTCTGGATGAACCGGCGGTTCCCGATGCTGAATATGACCGGCTGCTGCGTCGACTGCAAAAGCTTGAAGTGGAAAATCCACAATTTATCAGTGCTGATTCGCCTACCCAGCGAGTGGGTGCTCGACCCTTGTCCGCTTTTGAAGAAGTACCCCATGAAGTCCCGATGTTATCGCTGGGTAATGCCTTTGATGCCGATGACATGCGTGATTTTGAACGCCGTATCAAGGATCGTCTGAAAAGCGACGATCCTATCGAGTTTGCCTGTGAGCCTAAACTGGACGGCATTGCTGTCAGTCTGCTCTATGAAAACGGCGTTTTGGTGCGTGGAGCCACTCGAGGTGATGGCCAAACCGGTGAGAACATTACCCAGAATTTGCGCACGGTGCCGTCTATTCCTCTCAAATTGATGGGCAGCGGTTGGCCCGAACGTTTGGAAGTGCGTGGTGAAGTTTATATGCCCAAGGCGGGTTTTGATAAGCTCAATCAACAGGCCTTGGCAACGGGCGGTAAACCCTTTGTAAATCCACGTAATGCCGCAGCAGGTAGTTTGCGGCAACTGGATTCAAAAATGACAGCTAATCGTCCTTTGGAGATGTGTTGTTACAGTGTCGGCGTGGTTGAAGGTGGTGAACTGCCGGTTGATCACAGCGATGTGTTGCATCAATTGCATAGCTGGGGTTTTCGTATTAACGACCAGATGACGGTGGTGCAAGGGGTGGAACAGTGTGTCGCCTATTACCAGCAATTGGGTGAGCGTCGAGACCAGCTACACTATGAGATTGACGGCATTGTGTTTAAGGTTAATTCGCTTGAATTGCAAAAACATTTGGGCTTTGTGTCACGCGCTCCGCGTTGGGCAATTGCCTATAAATTCCCCGCCCAAGAGGAAATGACACGCCTGTTAGAGGTGGAGTTTCAGGTAGGAAGAACCGGCGCTGTGACACCTGTGGCCCGTTTGGAACCGGTGTTTGTTGGTGGCGTGACCGTCAGTAACGCGACCTTGCACAACGGTGATGAGATTGCTCGGCTGGGGGTGCGAAGCGGTGATATGGTCGTTGTGCGCCGTGCCGGTGATGTGATTCCTCAAGTGGTGCAGGTAGTGCTTGATCGACGACCAGAAATCAGTCAGCCAATTGTATTCCCACAGCAATGTCCTGTGTGTGACTCCGATGTTATTCGCAGTGAAGGTGAGGCAGTGGCGCGCTGTACCGGTGGCCTGTATTGCGCAGCTCAGCGTAAAGAAGCCATTAAACACTTTGCCTCGCGTAAGGCGTTTGATATTGAGGGCTTGGGCGATAAGTTAGTGGAAATGCTGGTAAATCAACAATTAATCAATAGTGTGGCTGACCTGTTCCACCTTGAAAAAAATGCGGTTAGCGGGCTTGAGCGCATGGCTGAAAAGTCGGCGCAAAATCTCCTGGATGCGCTGGAGAAAAGTAAGCATACCAGCTTCGCACGCTTTATTTATGCGTTGGGTATACGAGAGGTTGGCGAGGCTACAGCACAAAACCTTGCCAATTATTTTGTCACGCTGGATGCGTTGATGGACGCGTCATATGAGACGTTATTGGCAGTGGATGATGTCGGTCCTATTGTAGCTGATTACATAGTGAATTTTTTCCAGCAGCCACATAATCAGGAAATTATCACTGCATTACTTGCTGAAGGTATACATTGGCCTGAGGTCAGAGTTTCTGAAGCGTCGGAATCACCTCTGACGGGTCAAACCTGGGTGCTTACCGGTAGTTTACAAAGCCTGACCAGAGATCAGGCAAAACAACGGCTTATGGTGCTGGGGGCAAAAGTGAGCGGCAGCGTATCGGCAAAAACACACTGTGTGGTTGCCGGTGAGAGTGCGGGTTCGAAACTCACTAAAGCGGAGTCATTCGGGATTGAGGTGATTGATGAAACGTCACTGCTAGCACTGCTGGAAAAGTTAGAGTAATCGTCCGTTATTACACTAGCTAACTTATTTGGTTTTGCTAAACTGACTGCAATGATAAGGAAATTCAATTTTGTGGGGAAATTGATGTCTGACGTCCAGCATACATATTCTGATGCTCATCCAGTCGAAAAAATGAGTCATGATCGTTATCTTCGCACTGGCCGCTCCAGTCGCAGTAGAGTCAAGATCATGGTATTAGCAATCGCTGTGGCGGTGGTGCTGTTAGTATTGTTGGTGGTTTCAATCTATAGCGCGGCAGCAATCTCATCGTTGAGCCGAGAAACAATGGATTTGGAACGAAAGTTAATCATCGCCGAGCAAGAAATTGAAACTCTCAAACCACAGCTCACTCAAGCTCATGCTGACCTTGATGATTTAGTGCAAAAGCGATTCCCTAATCTGCAGCAGCTGGAAATAAACCATATGCTGGAGATCAATCAAGGCTTAATCAAACAGGCGGTGTTCACAGTAATAAAGCAAGGTAAGCATCTGGTCTATAAATATCTGGTAGTTGCTGAAAATAGCGCAGTAAAAAAAATAAATCCCAGTTTCCGTGTATTGTTGTTTGATGAATTTGGTGTGCACGTTGGTAGTGCGGATGTGGTGGATAAACGTGTTCTTAACGCCGGTGAAAGCCGTGATTATAGCGATGAGTTTGAGCTGTTTTTTGATACCGTTCCCAAGCACTTTTACATTGAAGATCTGAGTGCTCAATATAATACCGGTAGTAAAGAGGGATAAACGGCGTTAATTTGCTCTACTGCAGGAGCGTTGAAGTCGGCCAATTTGCCATGATTACGTGGCTTAAATGGCGCGTAATCTGTTTCAACTAATTGATAATCTCATCTAAAATTCGTTCTTTCTCGCTTTGGCATGCCAAGCTTTCCTCCATATTTTCTAATGCTTTAGAAAATATGGCTGTCAAATTTTGCTCACTTTCCAATCGTGTCCTAGACTTACGGTGATAGGTCGCACATCCGACGTTTTTCTTGTCGTCACTGTCTGCTTGGCCATTTACTTTCAACCTTTTAAATAAGGTGTTTTTAAAAAATTTATTCCAGGGTTAACCCGTCATCTGCCTTTGAGCAAATGTCATAGTTCCCCCTTGATGAAGTATGGAGCTGCTATGTTAAATCATGCGTTGTTAGTCGACGATTCCAAGTCTGCTCGTTTTGCGTTGCGCAAGTTACTGGAGCGTAATGGTTTACGGGTGGATATAGCTGAAAATGCAGAGCAGGCTTTGGGGTATTTAAATGACAATCGACCTGATGTGATTTTTATGGATCATTTCATGCCTGGCATGGATGGTTTTGAAGCAGTGAAAATTCTCAAGAAGCAGCCCACTACAGCAACCATTCCCGTGGTGATGTGTACCTCCAAAGATGGCGATGCCTATATGGCTGAAGCGCAAGCAATTGGGGCTGTTGATATTCTTTCCAAACCTGCCACTTCGGGCTCTCTGGGTGTGGTGCTGGATAAGCTCTGCCAAGCGGCCAATGAGGAGTCGGTTATTGTGGAGACCCTCGCTGAATCAGGCACGATTTCTGACGCAGCTTTTGACGTGTTTGTAGAGCCTTCAGTTATGACAGCACAACACGCGGACTCTCAGGTTATTGATCAGCCAGTACCAAACGAGTCAGCGGCTAAGCCAGTGATGCCTCTTCTTGATGATGTGGTGGTGCCTGTGGAGGAAATCAAACGTGTAGCCGAGGCTTCTGCACGGGAAGTCGCAGAGAGAGAAATCAACGATCGGGTTGCCAAGCTGTTGGCAGAAAAAGTGCCGGAAATGCGCGAATTGGTAATGACTAACTTCGATTCGGTTGTGCGTAGCATGCTCAAAGGCTACATCGATGAAGCGATGACTCAGGCACGGCAGGACTTCAGTGAAATTGTTCGTAATGAATCTCGTCAGGTTGCCGATGAAGTCAGCCGCGAGCTAATTGAATCTGCCGTTAAAACTCAAGTGCACGGCATGGAAGAAACATTGCATCAGGAAATAAATGAGCATTTGGCCGAAGTGTATACAAATATTGGCGACCTAAAGGCAAATCAACATCTTAAGAAAGCATCGCCTGAACTTGAGCAACAACTTCAAAATCATGCCCGTGAAGCCGCTGAAGAAGTGTCACGTGAAGCCCTGTTGGAAACGGCTGATATTGCCCAAAAAGCAGCTCAAGATGTGGCCAGGGGTGTTACTGGCGAAGCAAGTGAGAAAATTCAGAATGAGCTATCGGATAAGCTCGATAAAACGCTTGAGGATACCAGACAGACAATTCGTACAGAAGCGGCTGAAATTGTTGCTAAGAAGGTGGAAGAATCGCAAAAAGTATTACAGTCTACCGCTACTAAGGCCAAAACGGTTGGAATGCTTGCGTTGTTTGTTGCCGCAGCGGCGGTGGCGGCAAGTGTACTGCTATAGCAGTTGTGATCGGCGATAGATGCTCACGTTAGCATCCTCATTAGGTATTGTTAATCCCCGTTTGAGACACGTTTAAGTGGTGTGTTGAAACGGGGATTTTTTATGTCTTTTATAACTGCGTTAGTCCGCTGAGTCGGCCTGACGTTGTTTCACTCGCTGGATTCGGCTATAGCGCACAAACATCATCGTAGCGGTAAACAACGTA
>Ga0105356_10005518_pt1 | contig 11990 bp, 9 predicted proteins | sample GOMGulsemesocosm_3_FD_83502 | JGI IMG/M metagenome (GOLD analysis project Ga0105356, IMG submission 83502) | Methane-oxidizing microbial communities from mesocosms in the Gulf of Mexico - GOM9D Gulf of Mexico | ecosystem: Environmental > Aquatic > Marine > Cold seeps | place: Gulf of Mexico...
ATATCTTGATAAATATGCTCAAACCTTACCCCAGCAACTATCGTAAACTTGGGTGTAATTTTATATTGCACTTCAGAAAACCCTCCATTGATATATTGATTCCCAGCATACGTTTGAGGATCTAACGCATTTAAAGTGGTTGCATCTCCCCTAAAAGTTTCTACTTTAAAAAAGTTATTAGCAAGGTTCGCTTGTGTAAAATACGCATCTAGATTATTTTGATGTACGACTGGCTGAGGCATTGCTCTATTAATTCTAAAGTTAAACTGCGTTGCTTTAAAATTCACTTTTTTAAATCGACCACTATATCCAAACGTCAGTTTCCCTTTGTATGCATCTTCTTTGTCCTTTGCAAAAACATAGCTACCAATAACATTCGCTGCAAATTCATCTTCTATTAGTTCTTGAAAAAAACGGTGATTATCGGAAGCTGCTAAATCTGAAACTGTTTGAACACCATTCGGTTCGTTATTGTCTTTTGGAACCAACATATTTTGTCTTCTATCTGGGATCACATTGTTTACATGATTGAAAGCAATACCCCAGTCCAATGCTGCTTTTTCTCCAAACTTATGGTTTCCTAAAATTTGATTTATTATCAAAGAGGTTTTATCAAAAGTTGCTCTTTTAACAAAGCCTCCACCATCACTTGCATTGTCAAAAATATTTATAACGCCATTATATTCGTCTAAGCTTTGATTAGATGAATTGATAAATAATGAGCTTATTTTATAGCTGTTATTTTCATTTACTTTGTAAGCGATGTTTAACATCCCTGTTGTATTTGTATTATAATCGTAAGATTTAAAGTTATAATCTGTATACGCTAAACCCTGAGCATTTACACCTCCTCTATTTATACCTTCTTTAAATTTAAATCCATTAGAAAAAGAAAATGTTCCAAATACATTTAAGTTTCCTTCTTCTCCGATTTGAAATTTCCTACCTCCTTTTACAGATACATTTGACGCAATTGGGCTTTTAGAAACAGGATCCCAGCTCGTTGTAAATCCATAGCCATTTAATACATTTGTTGGATATGTTTTGGTATAGAAACCGGTAAAACTAGGGCCCTCTTGCAAATAAAAATCCTTTGACAAGTTTGAATTTAGCCCTGAACCAATTCCAAATTCTATGGAAGGTTTCCCAATATGCTCTTTAGAAACGATATTTACATTTGCACCAGCAAAATCTCCGTAAATTGTTCCGTTGTAAATTTTATTTATATCAATTTTTTGAACAATATCAGTAGAGAAAATACCCAGTGAAATGTTCTTTCTGGATGGGTTATTTGAGGGCAACGGCAATCCATTTAACGTTGTTGCGTTATACCTATCTCCCAAACCTCTAACAAAAACAGCGCTAGACCCTTCTTCTTTAGAAACTCCTGATGCCTTTGTTACTGCAGTTGCGAGGTCAGAAACACCTTTATTCTCTAATTCTTGTGCTCCAATAGTTGTTTTAATAGAAACTGCTTGCTTTTGCGCTAATAACAAAGCAGAAACTTTTGTTCTGTTCACTGTAGCTTGAATTTGTACCTCATCCAAAGTCACCCCTGCTTTGGCACTTAATTGTTGGTTTATAGTAAGTGTTTCTCCTTTCTTTACTAGAATCGTTTTCTCAACAGTTTGATACCCAATAAAACTAAATACCAATACATGATTTCCTGCTGGCACAGATAACAAATAATTTCCATCAAAATCTGACGTCCCCCCTGTAGTTGTTCCTTTTATAAAAACATTTGCAAAAGGCAATGGTTCATTGTTAACCTCTCCATCAGTTAACATTCCTTTTACGGTCCCTTTACTCTGGGCAGAAACCAATTGACTTACTAATACAAATGCGATAATTATTTTTTTCATTTTGCTACTCTAATAGTATATAATTGTTATTTTAAAGTGCAAATGTCCTTTGGTTTTGTAAAGCTAATGTTAGACTGTAATTAACCTTTTATTAATAGAAGGTTAATTCATCGTTAAGTCTTTAAATCATTGTTAAGTAATCATATTTTTACAATATTTATGCATACTTTTGACTAAAACAACACAAAATATAGTCATGAAAAAAAGTGATATAAAGATTTTATTAGTTGACGATGAGCCAGATATCTTAGAAATTGTTGGATACAATTTAAAAAATGAAGGATATCAAGTATTTACAGCTCAAAATGGTGCCGAAGGTGTTAAAACAGCGAAAAAAGTAATTCCTCATTTAATTTTATTAGATATAATGATGCCAGAAATGGATGGAATTGAAGCCTGTGAAAAAATTAGAAAAATAAACACATTAGAAAACGTAATTATTTCATTTTTAACTGCTCGTGGTGAAGATTATTCTCAAGTTGCCGGTTTTGATGCTGGCGCTGACGACTATATTACCAAACCCGTAAAACCAAAAGTGTTGGTTAGTAAAGTAAAATCTTTGCTAAGGCGTTTAAAAAACACAGAAGAACAAGATACCTCTACTCGAATTGGAGACATTGTTATTAATAGAGATGAATACGTGGTTTTTAAAGGGGATCGAAAAATTGTATTACCAAAAAAAGAATTTGAGTTGTTCTCTTTATTGACCTCAAGACCTGGTAAAGTTTTTAAACGTGAAACTATTTTAGATTCAGTTTGGGGAAATGAAGTTGTTGTAGGAGGAAGAACTATTGATGTACATATTCGTAAACTAAGAGAAAAAATTGGAGATGATTTCTTTAAAACAATTAAAGGGGTTGGATACAAGTTTGTTTTAGAAGGTAGCGATAAATAATACTTTTTGTGAAATTTAAAAAAACTTATTCTTTTGCCTTTATATCGGCATTATACTTAACGGTATTGGCAATTACTATTGCTTTAATTACTTATTTCTTTTTTGAGAAATTTGGAATTGCCATTACACTAATTTCTGTTGTTCTACTTTTTGTGGTATTCTTTTTTGTAATTCAGTACAGGGTTGAATATTTTATTTATCGTAGGGTTCGTAAAATATACGATGATGTTTCTCTTTTAGAAATTGAAGATTTGCAAAGACAGTCTGTTACCACAGATATGGAGACACTTTCAAAAAGTGTACAGAAATTTGCCGAAGGAAAACGAATTGAAATTCAAAACCTAACAGAAAGAGATTCTTTTAGACGCGATTTTTTAGGCAATGTTGCCCATGAGTTAAAAACACCATTATTTACTGTTCAAGGCTATTTATTAACCTTAATTGAAGGTGCTTTATACGACAAAGATATCTTAGAAAAATACTTAGACAGAGCTAATAAAGGAGTTGAAAGATTAGTGGCTATTGTGAAAGATTTAGACATGATTGCTAAATTAGAAACAGATGGTTTAAAAATGAACATGGAACCCTTTAACATTCTGGAACTGGTTCAAAATGTTTTCGATTTGTTTGAAATGAGAGCGAAGAAAAGGAATATCACCTTGGTTTTTGATCGAATTTATGAGTTTCCAATTTTTGTAATGGGTGATGTTGAACGGATAGAGCAAGTATTAATCAACCTTGTTGTAAACTCTATTAAATATGGTAAAACTGGGGGCATCACAACAGTTGGAGTTGATACTTATAATGAGAATAAATTTATTATTAAGGTTTCTGACAACGGAGAGGGTGTTAAACAAGAACATCTATCTCGCCTCTTCGAACGTTTTTACAGGGTAGATCAAAGTAGATCTAGAGACCAAGGGGGCTCTGGTTTAGGCTTGTCAATTGTAAAGCACCTAATTGAAGCTCACAACGAAAATATTTTACTTAAAAGTACTTATGGAGAAGGTTCTGAATTTTCATTCACCCTCGAAAAGGCCCAGTAGATCAGTTACTAATTTGGTGTTAGAAATGCGCAACCCTTTATAATTTTTAACCTGAGCTAATTTCTCTAAGTCAAAGTCTTTTTCCTTACAAAAAGGAGCAAGGCTGTTCTCTTTTAAGTATTTGGCTAAGTATTCTTGTTCTGGTTGATCTGGTGTAGGAATAAAAAATACCTTTTTATGGAGTACTGCTAAGTCCATTACAGACGAATAGCCTGATCTGCAAATAATCAATTCAGATTGATTGATTTCTTTTTCTAAATCTGACGACAACAAAAAATTGCAAATTTTAATTCCGTTTTTAATTTTTACCGATTCCGATTTTTCTATTTTTCCTTGAACCAATACAACCTTTCCTTTATAAGTTTTAAACGCTTGCAGCATTTTTTCTTCCAATGATTTCCGTTGCGATTCAATTCCTGAAAGAATCACTAACACCTTGTTAAATTTTGATAAGTTGCCTTTTTTAAACCTACTTAATGCTCCAATGTGCTTTATATTTAGGTTTTTATTGCTTGTTTGAGATAGAAATCCAGACAGTTTGTTGTCTTTCGAATCAGGAATCCAACATTCATCAAACTTCTCAATAAGTTTTTGATGGATTTTACTTGAAATAACTGTTGTAAGACCAGACAATACATTTATTTGGTGTGTGATATACACCGAAGGTATTGCACTGCTTCTAACGCCAAATCTATTGTCAGAAATAACCCCTACAACATCAGTGTTTTTCACGATATAATTCTGAATTACCTTCTGCTCTTTTCTTACTGCCTTTACAATTTTAGGAATTTGGAATACTAAACTAGTCTTTAAGTTCTTCGCATATGAAATTCCATAAGAGGGCAGCACAATACGTTCTAATTCAGGAAATTCTTTTTGTAAAAAGGCAAGCGCTTTGCCATCAGAAGCAATAATCGGAATGTATGCATTATCTAGTAAGAACTGAATAATTGGCATACATCGAGCGGCATGCCCTAATCCCCAGTTTAATGGTGCAACTATTATTTTTTTGTTTGTCATTCTAAATAAAAAAGAAGAAATCTATGATACAAGATTCCCGCTTTCGCGGGAATGACAAGGTAGCTATATTATACTAAATCGAAACCGATATCTTTTCTATAATTCATTTTCTCAAAATGAATTTTCTCAATAGAAGTATAGGTGGTTTTCAATGCTTCTTCAATGGTATCTCCAAAAGAAGTAATTGCCATCACCCTTCCTCCATTTGTCAATATTTTGTCATCATTGTTAGTAGTACCTGCATGAAAGACGATTGAATCTGTAACATTCTCAACACCTGACATTTCCTTCCCTTTCTCATAGGCTTCAGGATAGCCGCCAGAAACCAACATCACGGTAGTTGCTATTTGGGGATTGATTGAAAACGATTTTTCGTGCAATGTTTGGTTGGCAACGCCATCAAACAAATCAAATAAATCTGATTCAATTCTTGGAAGTACTGCTTCTGTTTCAGGGTCACCCATTCTAACATTATACTCAATAACTTGTGGATTTCCATCAACATTCATCAACCCTATAAAGATAAACCCACGGTAATCAATTCCATCTTTTTGCAACCCGTTAACTGTAGGAATTACCACACGTTCTTCTACTTTTTGTAAAAATGCATCTGTCGCAAATGGTACTGGAGATATGGCTCCCATACCACCTGTATTTAATCCTTTATCTCCTTCACCAATTCGTTTATAATCTTTCGCAGAAGGTAAAATTTTATAGCTTTTCCCGTCTGTTAATACAAAAACAGACAATTCAATTCCGTCTAAAAATTCTTCAATTACCACCGTAGAAGACGCGTCTCCAAATTTTTGGTTAGACACCATTTCTTCCAGTTCATTTTTAGCCTCTTCTAACGAATCTAAAATCAACACCCCTTTTCCTGCAGCCAACCCATCTGCTTTCAATACATATGGTGCGTTTAACGTCTCTAAAAAATCAAAGCCATCAGATAAATTATCTTTTGTAAATGATTGGTAACGTGCAGTTGGAATGCTATGTTTTTCCATAAAAACTTTAGAAAAATCTTTACTTCCTTCTAACAAAGCTCCATCTTTTTTAGGGCCAATTACGGGAATATTCTTTAACTCAGTATCTGCTAAAAAAAAGTCATGAACTCCATTAACCAAAGGTGCCTCAGGACCAACAACAACCATTTCAATTTGATTATTTAATACCGTTTCTTTTACGGCCTTAAAATCTGTTGGGTTCATGTTGACGTTCGTGGCTATTTGTGAAGTACCTGCATTTCCAGGAGCCACAAAAAGTTGGTTTACTTTATTACTTTGAGATAGTTTTAATGCAAATGCATGTTCTCTTCCTCCAGAACCTAATATAAGAATATTCATTGTTGTGTGTTGTGTTGTTGTTAAGGGTACAAATATACGTTGTAATATTCTTTTTTCTACTTAAAAATAAATTCCATTATGTATTCCATTTTCTGAAATACTGAAAAACAGAAAGTGTGTGTCTATAAAATAATTTAATGCTTTTTTCGGAGCCTTTTTTTAACACATGTTTTATTTCTTCATTTGGAAAATAGAGTTTCTTTTTACCATAAAAATCTATTTTTCTACAAATATCCACATCTTCCATGTATAAAAAATACCGCTCGTCAAATCCTTTAATTGCGACTAAATCTTTGGTGTTATACAGCTGAAAACACCCTGTTAAATACTCTGCATAAAAAGGTTTTGAGATATCTTTGTCTTTATAAGTTCCATTGTCTATAACCTTGCTATTAAACCAAGATAAAGGTTTAAACCTCCTTGCTGATAATTCTAATATTGATGGATATCTTCTACAAGAATACTGGTGCTCTCTATTCGGAAATAAAACCTTTGGTGCAATCATAGCTATAGCAGCATCTTTTTCTAATTCGTACACTAAGTTTGGAATTGTTTTTTTCTCAAATGAGACATCGGGGTTTAATATCAAATGGTAGGTAGAGAGCTTATAAATTTTTTTTAACACCTTATTATGTCCAGCACCAAAGCCAATGTTTTTGCCAAGACCAATATATTCTACTTCTGGTTGCTTAAAAACATGTTGAAACTTTTTATTTGGTGTATTATCAATAAGAAAGAGTTTTTTGGTAAAAGGTGTTCTTAGAAAGCTATGAACTGTTTCTGATAGCTCATTAATATTCTCTTTATATAGAACAATAGACGCAGATATTTGAACTTTTGTACTCATTTAATATGCTTTGTCTTGACCAATTAACACCTTAAAAAAGGTTTGAAAAATAATTTTAACATCTAGAGAAAAAGACCAGTTTTCTATATAAAAAACATCAAATTTTACTCTATTTTTTATGTCTGATTTTTTTATTACTTCTCCTCTATACCCACTTATTTGCGCCAAGCCAGTGATTCCAGGTTTAACCGAATTTCTTATAATATAATTATCAATTTCTTTTAAGTATTTTTCTGTTTGAATGTTAATATGTGGCCTTGGCCCAACAACACTCATTTCACCTTTTAAAACATTAAAAAACTGGGGTAATTCATCTAAACTTGTTCTTCTTAAAAAGGCGCCAAACTTCGTTATTCTTTCATCATTTTTTATTGCTTGTACTCTATCAGCATCAATGTTAATCTTCATGGATCTAAATTTATAACAGTAAAACTGCTTTCCATTAATTCCATCTCTTTTTTGTTTAAAAAATAATGGTCCTTTTGAGTCAAGCTTCACTAATATATATACAATTGGCAACAACCACCAAAACACCATAAGACAAATAAACAAAGAAAATAAAACATCAAAAACTCTCTTAATCAAATGGGTTTCAAATTTTTCGAACGGCAGTTTTTGAGGTTTTAAAACAGGAATCGTCCCATAGTATTCAAGCATATAGTTTTTACTGTAAATCGCATTACTTTGTGGAATTAATCTCAATTCAATTTTGTTTTTATTTGAAAAGACCCGAACCTTATTTAGTTGTTTCTCTGTTAGTGTTGAAACTTCACAGTATACCTCATCTACGTTCGCATTAATTATATATTCCAATCCTTCATCAAAAGTGCCTAAATGCTTTTCTGAATTATTTTTATTATCCGTAAAAAAACCAAAATACCGATACCCTAAGTCGGGTCTTTTATTAAATATTTTAGCAATGTTTTTTGATGCTGAATTTTCTCCAAAAACGATTACATTTCTGTAGTTTTTTCCAGCGACTCGATAACTTCTTAATAAAAAGAAAAAGAGTAGTTTCGATATCACACTAAAAGCTATAATTGACATTACAACTTCTAACTGTCTATTTACAACAATCCCCTCTCTAAAAATTGTAAAATACGCTAGAAACGAAAGGATGAATACAAAAAACTGAGATACGATTAGCGTACCTATTTTTAAAACATGTGTATACCTATAAACATTATAATACTTGGTGTAAAATGCAATGAGCAGCCACGAAACTAAAATGTATGTTAGAAATGTAATATTTAAATATTCTTTATCAGAAAAAAAATATGTTATACCCGAAATTATTAATAAATCTACAAAAATTACTAGCGGTTTAATATATATTGAATATTTCTTTCCCAAACTTATTTCTTGTTTATTTCTTGATCCAAATAAAACTTAAATTCCTTTTTAAAATTTTCAATTGAAAATTTCTCAGCATGCTCCCTAATGTCTTTGTTCCTAAATTCTAACTTTTCAAATTCTATGATTTTATTTGATAAAGATTCTGCGGTTTGGTTTTCAAAAAACAACCCTGTTTTATTTTCAATAACACTATCTAAAGCTCCTCCAGAACCATATGCTATTACTGGTGTTCCACAAACCTGTGGCTCAAGTAAGGCGATTCCGAAATCTTCTTTCCCACAAAAGACAAACGCTTTTGCATTCTTTAAGTATTCTTTCGATTTTTCAGGAAATAAATACCCTTTAAATTTAATGTTTTCATGGGCTTTATTTTCCAATTCTTTTTTTAAAGTACCATCTCCAATAATAATTAATTCTTTTCCATTTTTATTAAAAACATCTATTAATATATCAAATCTTTTATAAGGTTCCAAACGGCCCACAGTTACATAAAATTCTTTCTTTTCTTCCTGATACTCAAAATCGTTAATACTAACAGGTGGGTTAATCGTTGTAATTTCTCTATTGTATTTTTTAGTGGCCCAATCAGAAACAAAATTAGAAACAGAAATTATTTTTGTGGGTCTTTCAGACATTGCTATATCATACCTTCTTAAGGAAGGAATAATGAAAGAAAATATTTTTTTAAAACCTCTAAAGTAAAGAGGTTTTTCTTCCCAAACATATTTTAAATTTCTAGCCACCAAATAAGAGAAATGTTGACTGCTTTTGGGGTATTGAATTCCCTTAACCACCGAATGAGAAATACTTATGACCAATGCATTTTCTTCAGTAATATTTATTTTTTTCAAAGCCATCGGGAATAATGGCAAACCATATCTAAAATGTTTTCCTAGGGATTGTAAAAAGGATGTTTTAATTTCTATTTTTTTTTGAGCAAAAATTTCATTTAAACTACTTTCTGACATCACATTAACCAAGGTGTACACTTTGTCAAAATCATATAATTCATGCAAATATTTTACAACTTTTTCTGAACCTCCATACGTGTCGAGCCAGTCAATAACAAGAATTTTTTTTTTAATCACCATAACTTTGTTCGTCCTTTCTTTTCATAAACAAAGGAATAAAGATACCAATTAAATATACACCTAATTGCCTATGGAATAAATTTTCAACAATTAAAAAAAGTATAAAACCAACTAAGACAAATAGCGAAGTAAAATTATTTCTACATAGATAAAAAGAACAGCCCAAAAGTATTAAAAATAAAAAGAGTCCAATGATGCCTCCTTGCAAGAAAAAATCAAAAAACTGATTGTGAATATTAAATTTAGTTTTTAAATAATATTCGTTCTTAGATACATTTTTTATGGATTGTTTATAGCAGTCATTTAAACTCAATTGAATGTTTTTAACATCGCTATAACCTGTGAAATAATTAAAGTCTGGGCTCTTTATGACATCAAAAAAACAACTCCAAATAACAACTCTCGGTTCTTGGTTTGAAAATACCTTAACTGTTTTATCAAAGGTATTCTCAATATGCAATCTTTTCTTTATGTTTTTATTGTTTATAGCAATCACTGCTAGTAAGCTTATAAATACTCCAATTAATGGAAATAGTTTTTTCTTAGGTAAATTAACACGTTGTAAAAAGATTCTGCATACATAAATAATTAACAAACCAAGCGCTAACCTAGCCACAATTACATAGACAAACATAATAAAAAGAGCAATTACTATTTTATAAAACAGGGTCTCTTGTAGGTTTTTTGACGTCTGAATTAAGGTTGTACTACACAGTACACCTAGAAAACAAAGAAACCCGAAATAAGGTCTGTGAACGATTAATAGCTCACCTGCCTCTGCAGTATTTCCGAGAGGAATAGCGTCAAATTTCAGATAATAAATAACAATTTGTGAGATCGTAAAAATTACAGCGGACAATACCCCAAAAACAAAACTCTTCTTCACAAGGTTTTTATTCTTCACGTTAAAGGCCAAAAAACTAATTACTACAAAAACGATGACATGCTTATAGATGAAAAAATTCTCTATAAGTTCTTTATTTAAAAGTGCTTTAAAAATGAAAAAGCCCGCCAATAATAATACCAGTTTACCATAGGTATTAATTTTCTTTTTCTTTTCTTTAAAAAGAAAAGCTAAGAATGTAAGTACTAAAAAAACATTAGGTAACGCAAGAGAGATGGGAATTGTAAATGCTAACAAGGCAAAAAACACATCAAAAATAGTTGTTTCATTTTTTAGTATCCTCAATTTCATTTCATAACCTTTTTCATAAAAATTAATACTTTCAACGGCAAAATATATAATATAACACTTCTAATTAACCCATAAATAGGGTAGAAACCAAAATAAAAATACTTTAAAATTATTCGTATTCTATTTTTTGCTTGCGTCTTTCTCTGAATTGATGAAATCCCATTTGGATTTAACTCACAATCAACCAAGTTGCTATTTATGTTAGCCACTTTATATTTTTGGATTATTTTAAAAAAAAAAGCAAAATCTTCTGCCGCCTTAAAATCAACCGGATACAGACCAATTGATTTTAAAATTTTATTTCTAAACATAATTGTCGGGTGGATGTGCATCGCATTTATGTACATTTTTTTCTTAATCTCAGTGTCATTTTTAGGTGTTTTTAGGTTGTATAACACCTTCCCTTGTTTATCTATAAAGTTAACATCAGAACCTACTAAAACAACCTCCTTATTTGTTTTTAAAAATGTTTCTTGTATCTTAAATCTATTAAAGACACAGGTATCTCCACAATCTAACCTAGCCGTATACGCATACCCTTTCTCTAAAATAATTTCCAATCCTTTATTAAGAGCATGTTCAATGCCCATATTCACATCTAAATACTTTATAAAAAGTAAGCCATTTGCTTTAAAACTATTTTGAACTACATCTTCTTCAATTTTAACAAAACTACCGTCGTCAATAATCAAAACATCAACATTTTCATCTTTTCCGATTGACGATACAGATTTGAGCAACCCTTCAATATTATTATAATGAGGTATTAATACAATTATATTATTCATGTATTCTTTTTTCATTTAATTGAGCAATTAAAACTGATAAGCAAATCCAAAAACCATACATTCTAAAACTATCAAATTGTAACCAATTTATCATAAAACCAACAAATGAAACAAATAAAACTATTGATATTGTCTTTTCAGTATGAAACCTCCTCTTGATACTTACCATACTTTGGTAAAGAATCAACAGTAGCAATGTTGTAAATATACCAAATCCAATTATGCCTGTTTCTGCTAAAAGCCTTGTATACATATTATAACCAGGAGGAAAAGACTTGACTTTATCGTTTAAATAAAAAAGCCTAAACTCGTAGTTATTAGTAGTTGCCCAATTGGGGTATTTTTCTCTTGCGTGATACGCTTGTTGCCCAAATCCAACACCAAAAACAGGGTTTTCTAAAAAAATTAACATTGATGTATACTGAATTCCTAATCGCGATTTATTAGAAATATTAGTCGCTAAGTTTTCTTTAAAATTTAAAGATGCTATTTTAGTCTCTATTGCTTTTGACACTTTTTTTCCGTTGAAAACGAATAAAATAATTAA
>Ga0105356_10005522_pt1 | contig 11986 bp, 10 predicted proteins | sample GOMGulsemesocosm_3_FD_83502 | JGI IMG/M metagenome (GOLD analysis project Ga0105356, IMG submission 83502) | Methane-oxidizing microbial communities from mesocosms in the Gulf of Mexico - GOM9D Gulf of Mexico | ecosystem: Environmental > Aquatic > Marine > Cold seeps | place: Gulf of Mexico...
CAATGGTTGCATTGTTTCGGCTAATTCTTGACGTTCTTGCCAGCTGTTCAAATATTTATCTTGAGTCATTAAAGCTTCCTTAATAGGTCTAAATTTGTAAAGCGATTGAATAATACGTACAGTGTAACTAATAATGACTGGCAAGGCATAATACCCTTAATTGCCAGTCGTCAGTAAATATGGATGATTACATCCTGCCAACATCAAAATTCGATATTGTAAAACAACTCAACAATCTTCGAATAATTTGGCCTTTAAATTTGGCGCTATTCTATAGCACAAAGCCCTATATTACTAGCGTTTGGGCAGGTTTCTTATACTGTAATTTTTAAGTCAGGACTGAAAGTTGAATACAAAATTAGGCACAATTATTACAGGGTTGTTGGCGATTAGTCTTACAGGATGTTTTAATGACGAGAAAAGTATTTACGGAATTTGTGAAAATAATTCACAAATTTGCTCAGACATTAAAACTAAAGGCTGGTGTAATAATGAACGTGCACAATTAATCAGAAATAGATACCGACAACTAATTGCTCCTAATGATCAAGAAAATCTTTACAGAGGCCTGATGAACTGGAAAAAGTTCAGCCATTGTATCGAAGCAGCATCTAATATAAAGCGTAGAAAAATCAAAGATAGAGACCCTACTAAAGCAGCAACTTTTATCAATACCGTGCAACAAATTGAGAGACTAGAACAACAAACAGCTCAGAGTCAATTGCCCCAGTTCCTTTATTACCATTGGGTCCAAAGTGGGAATAAAGAAAAAATTAATAAGCTAATTAAACTCGATAGAAACCATAAACTAAATACGACAGAACTGCAGTTAATGATGTCTAGCTATTACAGTAAAATCAACAAAAAGAAAGCGGCTAAAGCGCAATATAGGGCACTAGAACTATTGACTCAGTATGATCTAGAAAACATTGATCGCAGCATTTTCGCCAGTATTTCAACTTACCATTATCAAACGCAGGAACTCGAGTTATCCTATGTTTGGGCGCAGATAGCAGTTAAGTTTGGCCTCAAAGCTAACCTTTACTCGTCACTAACATCTGAATTACTACGCAAGGGCGTAAAATTGGGTGTTCTAGACCAAAAGGCGGATGATATCTATAAATCCATTAACGCCCTATCCTTTAAAAAGAATAATTACTAAGATTAAGTCACTTATTGTGTAATAAAATTACATAAAAAGTGTCTACCCCGTTGCAAAAAGACCGCCATGTATGTCATATTGCCTGTAAATAAATTACAGGCAATTCATTATATGAATGTTTTAGAGCAAATTACTCTTAATATAAACAAATTAAGCCGCTCGGAGCGTAAAGTTGCAGATGCAATTCTAGCCTCACCTAAATCTGCAATTCATTCGAGTATCGCAACGTTAGCAAAGCTTGCAGATGTTAGTGAACCAACCGTTAATCGATTTTGCCGACGAATGGACACCAAGGGCTTTCCTGATTTCAAGTTGCATTTAGCTCAAAGCCTTGCCAATGGTACGCCGTATGTAAATAGGCATGTAGAAGAAAGTGACAGTGTTGAGGATTATACAAATAAAATATATGAAGCAACGCTTGCTAGTCTTGACCGTAGCAGACAAATGGTTGATACCGCTACAATTAACAAAGCGGTTGATATTTTAACCCAAGCCAAAAAGATTTCGTTTTTTGGACAAGGTGCTTCAGCATCAGTGGCTCAAGATGCGTTAAATAAGTTCTTTCGCTTTAATGTGCCCGTCCAATGCTTTGAAGACACCTTAATGCAGCGAATGAGTTGTATTAATTCTACGGATGGGGATGTTGTCATTTTAATTTCACATACAGGGCGTACAAAGACCTTAGTGGACTTAGCTATTATGGCCAAAGAAAATGATGCGACTGTAATTGGTATCACCGCGACAGACTCGCCGTTAGCCAATGAATGTAATTTAGTCATTTCATCAGAAATACCTGAAGACACTGACTTATACATGCCGATGGCGTCAAGAATTGGTCAACTAGTCATTGTCGATGTTCTGGCAACAGGTTTTACATTACGCCGCGGCAGCAAATTTAGAGACAATCTTCAAAAAGTGAAACAAGGGATCAAAGAGTCCCGTTATAACAAGCAAATATAAATTTTTTATTTACCGTGGCAATAACAACAGACACTCTGGAAATATTATGTATAGACGTACGAAAATTTTAACAACATTAGGTCCATCAACGGATACGCCTGAAATATTAGAGAAATTAATCAAAGCTGGCGCCAATGTAGTACGGTTAAACTTTTCTCATGGTTGTGCTCAAGATCATATTGACCGAGCCAAAATGGTGAGAGATGCTGCAAAGAAACTCAATACTTATGTAGGTATATTGGGTGATTTACAAGGCCCTAAAATTCGTGTTTCTCGTTTTAAAGATAAAAAAATTGAGCTAAACATCGGTGATGTTTTTACATTAGACGCTGAGCTTGATAAAGACGCAGGTGATCAACACCAGGTTGGTCTTGATTACGCACAATTACCACAAGACGTATTTCCTGGCGATATTTTGATGCTTGATGATGGTCGCGTTCAATTACGTGTTACTTCTATAGAAGGTAGCCGTGTTGAAACACAAGTTGTCATTGGTGGTCCATTATCAAATAATAAAGGTATCAATAAAAAAGGCGGTGGCTTAACAGCAGAGGCACTAACAGAAAAAGACAAAGCCGATATTATTACAGCCGCGGAAATTGGTGTTGAATATTTAGCCGTTTCATTTCCTCGTAATGGTGACGAAATGCGCTATGCGCGTAACCTAGCTGAGAAAGCCGGTTTAACAACTAAATTAGTCGCTAAAATTGAACGTGCTGAAGTCGTTGCTACTGACGAGGCATTAGATGATGTAATTTTAGCCTCTGATGCTGTTATGGTTGCTCGTGGCGATTTAGGCGTAGAGATAGGTGATGCTGAATTAGTCGCTGTTCAAAAGAACATTATTAGTCGAAGCCGCACACTAAATCGCATAGTTATTACGGCGACTCAAATGATGGAATCGATGATCAACAGTCCGATGCCAACTCGTGCAGAAGTCATGGATGTTGCTAACGCCGTGCTTGATGGTACTGATGCTGTGATGTTATCAGCAGAAACAGCTGCGGGTGATTATCCAATTGAAACAGTTAAAGCGATGGCTAACGTGTGTTTAGGCGCTGAGAGTCACCCTTCTATCGTGAAATCACGTCACCGCGTGCAGGAAGAATTTGATACTATTGAAGAAACGATCGCTTTATCAACTATGTATGCTGCAAATCATCTTAAAGGCGTAAAGGCAATTGTAGCCTTGAGTGAATCAGGTGCTACCCCAAAATTGATGTCACGTATTAGCTCGCACATGCCTATTTATTGTTTATCACGTCATCATTCGACGTTAGCAAGTGCAGCACTTTATCGCGGCGTATATTCTGTGTTTTTTGACTCAACAACTGTATCTGAAGACAAATTAACCATGGCAGCAATTGCACAGTTAAAATTAGATGGGCAGGTTGAAAGTGGTGACATTCTGCTGTTCACCTGTGGTGATTCCATGGAAACAGTGGGCGGCACGAACACATGTAAGATATTGACGGTTAAGTAATGTAACAATCGTTAATAAAAAACGGCGCTTAATGCGCCGTTTTTTTTGCTTGCTAGTCATAAATCGTAGGGATGGGCCGGCGTTTATGCTGCGTTCGGCTATAGATAGCAATAAGTTTATCTTCAATGTCTTGAGCTATTTCTTTACCCTCAAGAAAATCATCAATTTGATCATAGGTCATGCCTAAAGCGTCTTCATCTTTAAGTTGCGGTTTATCACATTCAAGATCTGCTGTAGGTGCTTTTTTCACCAGCTGAGATGGTGCGTCCAGCTTTTCGGCTAATGCCCTAACCTGCCTTTTATTAAGCCCAAATAAGGGTGCTAAATCACATGCCCCATCACCGAATTTGGTATAAAATCCGGTAATGTTCTCAGCTGAATGATCCGTCCCAATCACTAAACCACCGACCAGTCCTGCCACATGATATTGTGCAGACATACGCATGCGGGCTTTTAAATTTCCTTTAATAAAATCATGGTTAACTTGCTTTGACGACGTCAATTGATTAGAAATTGTTTCAGCATGTATGGCGTCAGCTGACGATTGGATATTAATCGTAATACTTTCACTTGGCTTTATAAATGCTAACGCTTGTTGTGCTTCATCTTCATCGCGTTGCTCACCATAAGGTAGTCTAAGTGCATAAAATGCATACTCATCCGTTTGATGAAGTTGATTAAGCTGCTCAATAGCCAACTGTGCAAGTCTTCCTGTTAATGTAGAGTCAATACCACCACTAATGCCTAATACTAATGATTTAACACCACTGTCAATTAAACATTGTTGAATAAAGTCTATTCGACGATTTATTTCAAATCCTACATCAATGGATGGTTGGACTTTCATTTCACTAATAATTACTTGTTTCATAATTTCTCTTGTGGTGTTCATTTAGTTTCTTAGACCGCAGTCCAAGATAATTGCTAGGTCTTACATTTAGATAGGTATCAACCAAGATACCAATTTTGTAATTCTTGGGCTATCAAAGGGTCATCTGGTGACAATTGTAAATACGGCGCTGTTTTTTTATGAAAAAGATATGCGACCACAAGGGGATTAACACCCACTTCTATCATAGACAACTCAATATCGATCAAGAATTGGCTCATTGATAGTGTGACACCTTGAACCTCATCTATAAAACATTTTTGATGCTTAGCCAAACTTTTTGAGTCAATTGGCCTATCCGCATCTTTTCTACGACCTTTACCTGGTAATAAATAAAGACTCGCCGGGTTACTGAACTCTTTAACGCCTTGTTTTAGTAGTGCCTTTAAAGGCCCATCTAGAGGTATTGTTTTGCCATTCAATTTACCATTTATATCACGCAACAACCATTTATTTCCTTTAATATCTTGTCGATAGCTTCGGCATATTACTGCAAGCGACTGACCAGATAATATTTGTAAACGTAAGGTAAATAAATAAGTACTTTTGGCATTAGCTTTAGATGCGCGGTAATAAATCCCTTTTATTTGCGGCCCAGTTAAATGAACTCGGTCATCTTTATTGATAACATTTGGATTGATTGCCAGGACATCGAATTTCATTAATGGCATAGTCGTTAAGTAATTATTACTTACACTATGTTGTAATAATTGTTTTAAATAGCTGATGACTGATCGTGCTAGGCTCACCTGATCTTTTGCAATGAGAGGATCAACAACACGTAATTTGATCAAGCGATGTGATAACTTGGTTAGTTGAATGCTCCCGATTTGAGGTAAAATATACTGTTCAAATAATCGGCAAACATCTAGTCCGTTTTTGTATTTGTTGAGTACAAAATCACGACCTAAATAACGCCAAAAACCTTTAACCTTCACTTGTTCTTTTTCAGCCTCAAATTTCATCTTTTCGATATCACTGCCGGCCTGTAAATGGGCTTCTATTTGCAAGGCAATTCGACGTGCTAAACCAGCATCCATTGATTGGCTATTACCAATAAAATAGTTAACCTGCCTGCCATTTCGTCCACCTATTCTATAGAAAAAATAATAGCTAACTAGGCGCGAACCATCATTATTAAGCTTACCGAAGCGCACATGGAAACCCTTTATCACATTATCATTGATACGGTACACATTATGTTTTGCCAACCCTATTGTATGTTCTGAAATACGCTCACTAACATTCATTACTGTTCCAACTCGACCAAATCGAGCACAAATGTAGCACACGAGAGAAACAAACAAAAGCCACATGCAGCGACTTGAGTGGCAACTTACAGAAAACACCCTTCAAAAACAAAAACACCCTATTTTTTAGCGTAAATAGCATTCAATATGCTGTTCTTAATAATTAATCATATAGAGCAATTCCCTATTTCGATTGAGTTTGCATTATTCACTAATATAAATGGTGTTATAAGGCTTCAAGATTTATACTACGCCTTTCGATTTATTAGCTACTGGATTGCCATTGTCATTCTTAAATTTTGGGTTAGATAAACGCCTAACCTCTTCACTCGAACATCTTGGTTTTGAAGAGCCAACTCCTATTCAATCTGAAGCAATTCCGGTCGCTATGGGGGGAAAAGATGTTTTGGTATCGTCCCCAACTAGCCCGGGAAAAACCTTAGATTTTTTGCTGCCTATTATGCAGCGTTTATTGCGTCAAAAAGCATTCTCAAAACGTGACCCGCGAGCGCTGATTTTAGCACCGACTCGTGAGCTTGCATTTCAGGTTTATCAGGATTTTAAAAAGCTCACGGGTGGCACAAAATTAAATGCTTCATTGATCGTTGGCGGTGAAAGTTTTAATGATCAAGCAAAAGTATTAAGAAAAGAGCCTGATATTATTATTGGTACGCCGGGTCGAATGGCTGATCACCTTGAGCATAGAAATATCGCATTTCATGCCTTGGAAGTTTTAGTGTTAGACGAAGCCGATCGTATGCTTGATCTTGGGTTTGTTACCGCGCTTCGTCATTTAAATAAAGCCGCTGATCACCGTAAACGTCAAACCATGCTATTTTCTGCCACCATCGATGATAAGGCCATTAAGAATTTGAGTGTTGAAGTGCTTCAAGATGCTAAACGCATTGAAATTGGAAGAAGTACCGACAAGCACAGTAATATCCAGCAAACAATGTATTTAAGTGACAAGTTAGAACATAAGAATGCACAGCTTCAAGCACTTTGTAAGCAGCCGTTCGAACAAATGCTCGTGTTTACTGCCACTAAAGCCGATACAGAGCGTTTAGCCGCACTTATTGCACAAACAGGGGTTAAGGCAAGTGCGATACATGGTGACTTACCACAAGCGGCACGAAATAAAGCCATGGATGACTTTAAGCGCACTAAATGTAAAGTATTAGTAGCGACAGATATTGCTTCTCGTGGTTTGGATATCGAACGTGTAAGTCATGTCGTCAATTTTGACCTTCCAAAACACCCTGAAGATTACATTCATCGTATTGGACGTACTGGCCGAGCTGGTAAGGACGGCATAGCCTTAAGTTTGGTCAGTGACAAAGATTGGGCTAGCCTCGAGCGTATTCAATTATTGCTAAAAACTAGTTTTAATTTTGAGGTCATTGAAGGGCTCGAGCCAAAATTCAAAGGCATCAAGCCTAAGAAAGTCAACGTTAAGAAAGGCGTAACCAAAAACGGCAAATTTGTTAAGAAAAAAGCGGCGGCTAAAAAAGGTAAGTCTCCAACTAAATCTAAACCTTTAAATAAATCGTTTGTTGATAACATCGATGTTGGCCATACGCCTATCAAGCGTAAACCAAAGCCAAACACTAGCGACTCATAACTTAGACCATCCCATAATTTGAGTGTTTACATAGAGCGTAGGCACTCAGCGTTCCCCTCCCTACACAAGCATACATGCAATAATTTTAGCTCCAGTTAATAACTGATCATCTGTACTAACTACATATTTCTTAGCACTACAAGATTATATAATTATTGGTATAAATCTCTTAATTTTTGGAACGGTACTAAATATCAGTCAAAAAAAATGCCGCATAAATGCGGCATTTATCATAAAACTAACAACGATTATTGCTTAACAACACTGGTATCTGTAACCGGTACTGACTTACCGCCTGTGGCCATAAATGTTGCAAGTTGCGTTTGCATCTCGATTAACGTTTTAGTATTACCTTCAACTGTACTACCACCATTAGCTAATGCTGTTGTTATCATTGAGCTGTGATGACCATCGGTAAAGCGAACAATACCTTTCACGCCATCAGGATCTGTAGTTGTTTGTGTAATAGACTCAAGCCCCATATATTTCGCTAATTGCTCAGTACCAGATAGTGCTGAACCAACAGTGCGGTTTGGAATAACTTGATCAGGTTTGTTATCAGCCCCATCACCAACAACTTCCATTACATGCATGGCGTCTGTATTACCAGCAATGATTGACGCATAGTTAATTGGATCACTTGCATCAACAAGTGATTGCGCAGCAAAATTGAATTGCACTGAAAACGGTGCATATACTGCGTCAACTAAGGCGTTGTATTGATCTGGTGCGCCAATTTTCATTGTTTCAAGTTGAGCTGCCGTGATGCCTTGTCCTGCAGCTGTTGACGTTAATAACGCTTGGAACGTCGATGATGAAGTCAAACCAGCTTTGACCACTGAACCAAATGAACCCGATTCAAGTAAAAAACCTGGAATACCGCCACCTGGTGCTAGAAACGAAGCCGCTTTAATTTCATAGGGATTGCCAGGAATAGGATTACCACCAACAAGTACCGGTGTATTAGCACTAGCTACAAAACTAACCCCTGTAATAGCACCCAAAGAGTGTCCGTAGAAACTCACGTTGGTAGGATCGATTTTAAGTGTTGGATCATCATGCATCGCATTTAGTGCTAAACGTAGCGCTAATAAATCAAGCTCTGATTGGCGTAAGTTATCACGCGCGGTCAACAAACTAGCCAGATTCAAATAAGCTGTTGCTTGGCCATCAATAGTTAACGTTTGAGATGCATCAGCTGGATGCTCAATTTTTGTGTCAGAAGCACCAATAGGTACTTTTAGACCATTTGCAGCGGTCATTTGACCAACTCGCGCACCGTGTAACGGATGATCAATAGCAACTACAACAACGCCCGCACCAGCCATAGCACCGGCAAAAGGTAACAATGTTTCTTTTGTGGTAGTTATACCGTGTTGATAAATAACAACGGGCCAACCTGTGGCAGGCATTGCCGAGGTATCCGTAGGCACAGAAACCATAACTGGAATTTGCCCAATTGATCTAACCTTTGGTAATGGGTTGAACTTTGTAAGATGACGAGAACTATCAAGTGGTACTTTAACAACAGCATCGCCTACGGTAACATCAATGGTAAATGTCATACCAACAAGGTTTGCAGGGTTGTTGTCAAAGGCGCCGCGACCAAATGCAGGAGCTTGTGCCGCATATTGTGCGCCAAATGACTCGACAGATAACACGCCTGATTGCATTGCTCCTATCACTGTAATTGGGCTATCGCCCATAGCTTCAATGTGACTAAACAATTCAGGGCAGTTAGCAGGTGTCGGTGATGGTACTTCAACAGATACCACACAGTTATCAGCCGTTGGCGTTAACAAATACTGCGGGGTATTTAACACTGAGCTATAAATAGTTGCTCGGCTTGCGCTCTGATAAGCTTGTAGACCAGCAGGTGTAGCTGGATCAATAGCTCCAGCACCAACCAATATCTGACCGGCTGTAAGCCCTGTCATTAAACCTGCCACTGGCGTGTTTGAAAACGGGGTTAAAACTGGCTTATTAGCCAACATGCCTAATTTAGACACTGATAATACATCATCAACAGATTGGGTTGTAAACCCAGCGGAATAAATCAATGTATCTTTGTTAACGCCGACATCACTTAAGCCATTCTCATATGAGTTGATGATAGTTTGTAGAGATAGTTGACTTGGCAGTGGTAAAGGTAAACTTGTTACATCTAAGCGCACAGACTCATAGGTTGATGAAGGCGCGATGCTATTACCATTAGAATCCATCACCATATTAGTCACAGCAACGACATACCCTTGTTTAGCTTTTAGAGGTTTAATTGGCACCATGACGATATTGCTTCCAGAGACAGCAGTCATGAAATCAACACCGTAGGTTAATTCTGCACCCATTTTACATGCACTGACAGACGCAGCTGTTGCACATTCAGTATCTGGTGATAAAGGACCGCCTAGGGTCGCTTCGAACAACCGAACTGCCCCACCTTGGGTTACACTTGTAGCATCAATAGATACTCCAGCAGCCATTTTTACATTAATTGCCATTGGAGCTACTGGTGACCATCCATCGAGGGCACCTAATGCCGTTGATGGATCGTAATAATTAATCGCTGTGCCTGCTTCAACAGTCTCGCCAGGCATGTTTAACGTGCCGTCAGTTGTTCCACTAAAGAGAAGGTCATTAGGAACTGGTAAAACAGCATTTGCCGGATCGTAATCAATGCGAGATAAAGGTAATTGTGCTTCTCCATTCTTGATAACTCCAGCTTTAACTTCAGCTACGGTATCACCGCCGCCACAGCCTGTTAGCCCTAGTGCACTGGCAATTGCCACACTAAGTAGTAACTTTTTCATAAAATTCTCCATTTCCTATAGTTATTATTTTTAATTCTCTCGGGAAGCTTGTTAGAATACCGCAAAATTTCGAGAGCAATTTTGGATAATTGTTATATATTAGGCTCAACTTAACCTAAAGAAAGCCAATAATCTACACCTTTAAAGCACTAATTTATGTAAAAATAGCTGTAAATTCAGCCGAATATTTAAAACGCTTGTTTAAAGAGTAAAATTCATTTAGTTGAAATGCTCTAAAACCTAACTTCAGGAAACTCTTTATGTTTGATTTCACCATCACAAAAAATGCTTTAACCGACCACGTCATTCTTGTCACTGGCGCAGGCGATGGCATAGGAAAACAAGCAGCACTATCCTACGCCGAGCAAGGCGCTACAGTCATTTTGTTAGGAAAAACAGTGGCGAAACTAGAAGCTGTCTATGACTCAATCGTCGCTGCAGGATATCCACAACCGGCTATCATCCCATTAGACCTAAAAGGAGCAACTGCGCAACATTATATCGACATGGCCGATACGATCTCTCAACAGTTCAAGCGTTTAGACGGTGTTTTACATAATGCTTCAATTTTGACGGTTTTATCACCTTTTGAACAAATTGAAGAAGACAGTTTCGATGATATTATGCAAGTTAATGTCAAGGCGCCCTTTTTAATGACTCAAGCGTTATTACCTTTATTAAAAGCAACTAAAGCTAGTAGTGTTATTTTCACATCTAGTGGCGTTGCCAAAAAAGGCCGGGCATTTTGGGGCGGTTACGCAATGTCAAAATTTGCAACAGTGGGCATGATGGAAACGTTGGCGGATGAACTGGAAAACACTCACGTGCGCGTAAACTGTATTAACCCAGGTGCAACCTCCACACAAATGCGCGCCCGTGCATTCCCAGGTGAAGATGCAAAACTTTTGAAAACACCATTAGACATCATGCCAGCTTATGTATATTTGATGAGTAATGACAGTATCAAGATAAATGGTCAGTCGATTAACGCCCAAGAAAAATAATGTTAAAAAAGCTCTAAATTGGGAGAAGGTGCTTCGTCCGTGCCTTTCCCATGACCACGTTTACGCCTTTTTCGTCGTTGGCAAAGCTTGATCACTTTACTCTTATCCTCATTAGTGAGCTTGTGCCAATAATAGCGCTCGTCACGACTCCTATAACACCCTTTACAATACCCACGATTATTAACCTCACATATGCCAATGCAAGGACTGTCAATCGTAAATAACTGTAATTGGTCACGCAGTTCATTTTCCATTCAATTATCATTACGCAGCTGTAATCACATTACAAGCTTAGATAGTTTAAAATATGTCCATCATTAAACACATCGAAGTAAGACTACTTTTTAGAATCCGCTTCACTCCTACCATCACCTTACACGCTGACACCGCAACCTTTATTATTATGACATCGGCTGGAAACGCAATATGATTTCATTCTGATAGGGTTTTGACTAACATGACCGTGTTATAGTACATCACAATAAACACCTTCAATGGATTAGCTTACCTTATGACAGCCCTTTACCAGGTTCACGCAATAAAAGCATTTAACGACAATTATATTTGGGCGATAACCAACGAGCTATCGACAGATTGTTTTGTTGTTGATCCCGGCTGTAGTTCAGCAGTATTTGATTTTTTGTCGTTTAATCAACTCAATCTCACCGCAATATTAATCACACACCATCATCACGACCATGTTGGTGGTGTGAACGCATTACTGAGCAAATTTCCCAGTGCTAATGTCTTTGGCCCTAAAAATGAAGCTCAAGACATTGTGTTAAAACCACTTATAGAAAATGACAC
>Ga0105356_10005523_pt1 | contig 11986 bp, 8 predicted proteins | sample GOMGulsemesocosm_3_FD_83502 | JGI IMG/M metagenome (GOLD analysis project Ga0105356, IMG submission 83502) | Methane-oxidizing microbial communities from mesocosms in the Gulf of Mexico - GOM9D Gulf of Mexico | ecosystem: Environmental > Aquatic > Marine > Cold seeps | place: Gulf of Mexico...
GCCGCAACTTAATCTCCTCCCTGTAAAACCAAACCACACAAAAAAGGGGAGCTATAAGCTCCCCTTTTTCATTTACACCCGACGCACGCAGGCATCAACAAGCCATTATTCCCACTCGATTGTTAACAAGCAGTTATTTTTCTTTAATTTCAGTGTGTTACAGGAACCAACCACCTCAAATACCATAGAAAATACCATGCTCAATAATTTATTTTAAAATAATTCATATTTTAACTGAACGATCTAGCTAATTGTACCGGAAATATACTTAATCAGACCAAACGATCCAGTCCAGTGGAGACATAACTGCGCGTCACAACCCCTACAGGGCAAATAACTAATATCTAAAGATCCCGATATGTTACAGCACCTGTGCTCCATATCGGAGATAAATAAAAGCCAATACTACCTAATCATTTCAACCCCTTTTGCTAGTAAGGACGTACCGGCTCAAGTTTGACCTCTTACCATCTCCCCGTACATCCTTTGACTTACAAAAAATCAACATCAAGTAATCACGGTCGCTCTTTCTGATATCGCCCCGACGCCCTCGGATTGCAGGAGATTGTAACCTTCCATGTACCGCAACACGCCTTTTCATCCACAGTAAAAACTCGTCATGATCTAATCTGCTCCCCCCCTCTCAGAATTGCCTGTACTCACCAGAGATTAAACATAATTGCCACTTAACCTATTAGAAGAATTCCCTCACAATAGCCGCAAGACTAAGAAAAATCTGGAACAAAGCTAGGAGAAACAACATGAGGCCCGTCATATTTGATTATGCTGTAAATCAGCAAAGGGATGAGTTCCCACAAGTCATCTACGATCATTCGCAAGACCTATCAATGCTAGATGGCTGTATATTTATCGATCAGCCTGATGCATCAGTAAATACAGTTACTAAAACCAAAGTAAATAGAGAAACTGACGACTCGCCTTTTAGTAGTCCCCTTATCCATGTCACTAAGACATTCTCTGAGAGAGAAGCTGACGACAATCCTGTTAGCCCTGCCCTACTGCAGGTTTCTAAAACTGATACCATAAGAGAGGTTGACGACGCACATGACTACAACCTACTCATGCTGATGACCAAAACAGAGAGCAGTCGAGAATCCGATGAATGATCTCATTCTGATTATTACTAATAAAGAAGATTTTACAGTTGATTACATTGTCCGCCAGCTACAAAGAGACGACACTCCCTATTATCGCTTTAACACTGAAGATATAGGCACGCTAATCGATGTAGATTTTGACGGCAACGACTATCAGATCACAGATCATAGGAAAGACTTCACTCTAGCCCTAAAGAACGTGTCTGCTGTTTACTTTCGTCGCCCGTCATTGCCCGAATACACAGCCAATCTTTCGCCAGGTGAAAAAGCCTTTTTAATGAGGGAAGCTGAATGCCTTTTAGAGGGTATGTACCGGCATCTTCAAGACCGTTTTTGGCTGAATAACGTTTTTGACATCCGCTGGTTAGAAAACAAGCCATTTCAATTGAAGTTAGCAAAAGAAATAGGATTACCAGTTCCGCCTTTCTGCATATCCACAGATACAGAAAAATGTCGCTCATTTATCAAACAGCATGAAAAGGTAATTTTTAAACCTCTAAAAACAGGCTTCATCGACGAGGGCAAGGAGCGCTTAGGAAAAATATTATACACAACCCGTGTAGATAAAAAATTTATCAGCGAGTTAGACAGCCTTTCGGATATCCCCATATATCTCCAGCAAGAAATTGATAAAGAGTGTGATGTCCGTGTGACAGTCGTAGGGAACGAGGCTTTCGCAGCCAAAATTTTTTCACAAGAAGCTGCCGAGTCAGAAACAGATTGGCGTAAATCCAATGACATACCAAGACATGAGGCGTATGAACTACCCGATAACATACGGGAAAAATGCTTGGAACTCTGCAGTATGGCCAACCTAAAGTTTGCTGCTATTGATCTAATACTAGATAAAGCTGGAAACTCTTGGTTCTTAGAAATAAACCCTAACGGGCAATGGGTTTGGATTGAACTGCTGCTTGAATATCCTATTATCCAACGGATTGGGAGATTACTGAAACAAGGAAATAAAGGAACGTGATGCTAAAAAAAATATGCGAATTGATATGGCCCCGCCTTGAGGGTGAAGCATCAACCTATTCACATAGGATCGAATCACTTGATATACAAGACGAAGAAATTCTACAAAAAGGCGTCAATTTCGCTTTGGCAATGTACCAGCAACAGAAGGACCGGGTATCGACTATAGAATCCAAATCCATGGTTTTCATTGGGTTCTTCGGAGCCGTAATAGCCATCATCTCATTTGTTATTAAAGATGTCCTCTTCGTTGCAAATAAGAGCTCAGTAGAACTATTCTCACTTATCTATTTATCCGTCTTAGTGATTTACATCTTACAGGTTATGAGATACTCAATTCGAGCACTCGAAAGAAGAAGCTACCAAAGTTTAAATGAGGAGATTTTTTTACAGGACTCTAATGAAAAAATTATCATAAACATGTTGAACACTATAAAAGGGAACTATGACGTCATTAACCTTAAAGTAGACTACATGGTCATGGCTCAGGAATTTACCAAGCGAGTTATATGGGTATTGCTACTTTCAATGATAGGCTTGATCGGCTATGCAGCTTACGAACTCAGCCAGGGGATAATGATTATCAACTGGAAGGCTCTGCCGTTTGAACTAAACTTAAGTCTGACACATTTTGTAATGTTCAATCTCATCTTAATATGTATTTTTCTTAATCGAAAAGTCAAGCAGGTTGAAGAGAGAATAAACCGAGACTAAATAATTTGAATTTTTAGCGCCCTATTCTCATCCATATATCTTCTTCAATATCCCAACATTCAGCAGCGTATCTATATGAGCGCGCAATGCGCTCTAGCTGATTTGCAACGTGAAACTATTCCAAAGACAGTAATCTCTCTCGGTACGTCTATGCCTATTTCAACCAGACCTTCCTCGACCGCCAGAATGTAGATCAACCTTCTACCCTGTAATCGTCACAGATTCGACTTATTCGCCCTTAGCGTAAGATCGACCACAATGACTTCTATGGATGCAACGTTGGAAAACTGGTGAGAAATGCTACTCCAGTAGTTTGTAAGTGCAAATTGTAGCTCAGACACATCTACCAGGACGCCACCTATTTCCCACCGACGACCAGGCTTAGAGCCCTGCCAAACCAACAGAAAAACCCCACAACTAGCAGTCTCTTCTCGGAGATAATCACCTGCTAACTGATTGCGTAGGCGTTCGCATAGATAAGGCCCTGTCCAGCCTTTGTCTAACAACTTCAGTTCGATGGGTACGGGCGATGTTACTTTAGGGTGCTGTAGCCAAATGTCTGGACGCTGATTGTTCGCTAGTGGATTTTCCTGAGCACAGGTATAACGTCCATGAGCATGCTCGTTTATCCAATGAGCCACAATTTTCCGCATTTCAGTTTCGTCATCGGCTCTTTGGTAAGTCTCATAAAGACTATCATTCCCCTGCTCTAGCCATTCTTTGAAATCATAAAGATGTAACACACCAAGATCGAAAAGCTGACGATGGGTGGCAGGTTCTCTCTCCAATAGTGAGGAAAAATCATGTACTTGTTCGGCTATCCAAAGTTCTTCATCAGCATCTTGCTCAGCACGCTTTCGCGCTTGCTTTAGCATCCATGGGCGGTGGCCTTCGACAGGGTGAGATTCCGACAGTTCTTGTAGAGCACCGTAGGTTTTCTTGCCTGGTATTTCTGTCAAAAAATTAAAAAGCTGGCTGCGTGCATCTTGTGCATCGTCTCGTAATTTTGGTGAATAAGCGCCTTTTCCAGAACGGTCAATATCATCTTCGACCTTAATATAACGGTGCATCAGAATATATAACATTTTGAGATAAGGTATAGACTTAAACTTTTTTGCGAACGTCCATCCACCTCGCCCATGTCTACCGCCCATCAGCTGGACGACGAATTGTTGCGCAACCTTCGTCGCTGTATCTGCATCCAAATCGTCAAGCCAAGCCTCCACAGCAGCAATACCAGTTTCTGGCTGAGTATCCACCCAAAGTGCGTACCATTTCGCTGAACTTTCTGCACTTTCACTATCACGAACCTTCGACTGTGCAAAGGTGGCAAACCATTCAAGTGACACCTGCTCAGCATCTAAAATTTGAAAACAGTGACGTAACACCTCCCAGTTTGAACCAGGGTTATCTTCAATCCATTGTCGAATACGCGGTGTCAATTGACCGTGGATCCATGGGGCATGGTAAACAATATCCTGAAGGATATGGTGCATCGGCTTGTCAGGGAGCGTATTACCCAACTCCCAACGAAGCTCCTGCCAGACAGATTCAAGTACTTTTTCTGGGTAAGCTTTATGCATGACTTCAAGCCAACTGGGAAACCCATTGAGCTCTCGCGTTAGATAACGTAACGCGTGCGACACATCGGCAATACTCAAATTACCAGGGAAGTTGCTTACTTCTTGGTTTTCAAATTCCAGGCCTACCATGGCAAAAATCAATAAATAAGAGGTGGATGAAGTGTCAGTACCTTCAGACCTAAGTTCAGGTGTATACAGTCGCCAATGCTTGATTGCAGCATCTCGAAAAGCCAGAGCTACATCCTCGCCAAACTCATCAACTAACGAGTGCCAATCAGAGTCTTTACCACGCTTAGTTCTCAGGCCCCCTCCTTCTATTTCAAGGAGAAGCCAGTATTGATCATTCGTCCATTCTCCAGGAGGAAGATCTGGCGGGTTTCGCACGACTTCTGGATTTGCGCGAAGGCTTTTGACCCACTGAGACCGACTCTGTTCTCGCTCAAGTCGCTTCTCATCACGCTTACCCTCACGGACTAACCTCTTTTGTTCCCGTCTTTCACACTCTTCAGAAACCGAAGGGTTAAGTAATTGATCCAACAAACCCTCTAACGCTTCATTGCCTTTCACTGCTTGCTCAAGATGAGTTTTCCAACCAGTAGGCTCATCGGATTGCTTGTAGATGCGAAATACCAGTGACAGTGCAACTAGCTTGTCATCTTCAAATTCCCGAGTTTGTATGAACTCAACAACGCGATAAAAACTATCCGCGTCAAAGTTCCAATAGTGCTCCATCCACTGCACTTCCCAAGAGTCAGTAAGCCGCTGGTCTTTCTTCGCTAATCTGACTCTCGCCTCATCAATACTTCGCCAAAATAAGGCATCATTAAATTCTTTCCATGCAGGAATTAACGCTTTCAATTCATCTTTATGTTCATTTAGCTGGTCACCAGCCCAATGCCTCACCGCAGGTATTTTTAACAATATATCGGTAACAGCATTATCAAAACATGTGCTGGCCTGGTCAGAGACAAGGATTTCAACAACATGATTGGCCGGTCCCATCAACCAAGTAAATTCAGTGGAGACTCGGCACTCTCGCCGTTCGTGATAAGGCTCACGATCCAAAAAATTATTGAAGCCCATACACAATTTCATTAGCAGCGGTTTTCTTTCTTGGGCCGTTAATGCAGTAAACCGATCTAAAAATACGTGTAATGCTCGATCCAACCCAGATGTTTCATGCCGTTCATAAGGAGGTAGCTTCTCTACGGAGCCAAGCAGCAGCTCTACAGTCGTTCTATCAATTACAGCTTCTTCAGCTAACTCAACCAAGAGCCTGCGAGGAATAGTATCCGGCTGGTTATTGATGATTTCCCAGAGTGATTTCAATTGTTCCGGTGAGCCAACCGTAGCGACTGCTCTTACTGAAGCGATTCTTGGATAAATATCACGATTAGGGTCTGTTGCAATCGATATCAAAGAGTCAATGCAATTCCCCATGCCTCCCTGCCAAACAAGCCGCCCCAAGAAGAAAATTGCATCATCATTGTCACTGTGTGCTGTTATTAAGCGCAGAACATCGCCGGATAAATCTTGCTGAGCAATACGTGCTATGGCACTGTTATCGCGAGCACCGCGATCATCTTCGTCGGCCACTATTCGATTAACAATATCATTGAGAATGCCTTGCCTTACAGGCAGTGGAAGACAAGCGACGTCCCCACCTTCGACCGCAATTTCTGGGTGCAGCGCTATCGCCCGCTCCCGTATCGACTCATCAAATAGAATGAGCCAAGGCAGAATAGGCCTGAGCCTTGGAACAACGACTTTCTCACCGTATTGCTCACGAAACAGAAGCGATTCAATCTGACGACGGGAGTTACCTTTCTGCAGTAAGTCGTATAGCCACTCAGCTGTTAGTAGCTCCCTTATATCTCTGTGCCGAAAACGCACTGCGCCATAAAGAATGTCATTGAATATGCCTCTTTCAAGTAGCGTCCTCACATCATTTGGGTTATGCCAATCAGCCAAAACTTTTTCGGCATCAATCCCAACTTTTTCGTGGGTGATATCTGGTACCAAAACACCAGCCTCGCCAGAAAGCGTGACGGCAGCAGCCAATCGGCGTGCACCATCACGCGCGAGTACCTTATTGAGGGGTTGGCGCTGTTTACGGCTTGGGTCAATTTCGTCAAGGCGAACATCAACCATGTGCCGCAAAGACTCCAACCGACTCCCCAACTGACCATCAGCGTTCCATTTCGACAACAGCGCCTCAAGATCAAAAGGCCTAGACGCCATTTCCATCAAATTGGCCCGTTGAATCTCAATAATTAACGGCTCAATGTCAGGCGTGGAATGATGTCGGGCAAACTGGCGAATATCGTCTAAATCCAGAGGCTTAAGTCCATAAATACTTAACGAACTCTCGTCTTCCTTTCCAGTACCCGCTAATGAAGTGGCATCAGTATCTTCTTTCGATTCCTGCTTTAAAACTTCAAATGGCAGGAACTGCTCAACCAAAGCCTTGTCGCTTGTGAAACGCCATGCATAGGGACGACTGGTTATAACAATATGCGCACGATGGCTAGCAGGGCGAATACGTCTTGCGAAGCGCTGAATTGCCTTTTCGAAGGCACGTGGATTATCCAACCTAGCTTCGTCGATAGAGTCTAAGAAAAACCAAGCTTCTTCTGATGAAGACAACCATGCCTCAAAGTTTTCTGAACTGCCAACTTCAAAAGCCTCGTCAAAATTCGCATCAATATCCTCGATACGAATAAAAAAACTGGGGCGACCCTCTTTAACCCCAAATTGGGCTCTCGCTAATGCTTCATGGGTTTTACCAGCGCCCGCATCGGCAAGAACAATGACCCTGTACTCTGCCTCCAAATCAACCCAGGTTTTGGGTTCCTTTTGCGCCCAGTAAGCATTGAGCCACCCTTCGTCAAATTCGCTGTCTTGGCTGGGGGTCACCAGTGAAAACTTTCGCTCTAACGGTACTTTAATGCCAACCATCAGTAAGAACCCCACTCTGCGCCAGACTCAGCCGATAATAAGTCACGTCCCAAAGCATCCCGATCAACAGGATAGGCTTGAATCTCTGAAGGAGTCATTTGAGGTGAAGAGGCACCACGCCGAATATAAGCTTCTTTTTTTGCAAGCAGATAATTGAGACCATTGGCTTTGTGGACGTCAACAACCAATATAAACAGCTCATTGTGTTCTATAAGGTAGGTATTGAAACACTGGTTCTTATTTAGCGATTCCTGCAGGCGCTTACTCACCATTTTCTGATAACACTTTGCACCCTCGTTAGGAGCACATCGGTAATGTTGCTGGCAGCCCTCGTTGATACCGATAATACGCGTATCATCATCGACACCAATAAACAGCTTACCGCCTTGGTGGTTGGAAAAAGCACACACCGCTTTATCTAATTCCCACGCCTTATTGTTCTTTTTAGAAACTAGGTCAATGTACTGCTTAAACTCGCACTGTTCGCTTTCACCAGCCGTAATAATTTGCAGCAGCTTTGTCAGATCGGTGTTGCTCGTTTGAGCACCGTAGCGATACTCCCACTCGGATGATGAGCGGTAATCGACGATCTCATCGCTATTAGTCACTAGCCACAGCTCTACGTCCGAAACTTTCTCCTGCTCAAATGCATACCTATCCTGAGAACTGCTTAAGTTCACCGAATCACCGTCGATCGCGCCTACTACGGATAACGTGTCCGTTGATTTGCAGTGATAACGAATTGCTTCATTTGAAAGTGCTAGATACCCTCTTTGGTCAGAAACATCGATACATAGCTCACCTTTTCTACCATCACTAGAGCCATGAAATCTATCCAACCCAAGAAACTCTCTCACATACTCAAACGCTGACGGATGAAAGGTCATGCCATGAGCCACTAATTTACTTTCGTGGCAATGCACGTCAGAGCACACGCGTGCCGAAAAGCGCCTGATAGGGTACTGGTTATTACTTGCGTGGCTCGGAATTAAACTCTCGGTCCAGTTCAGCTTGTCCTCACGATGCCCTAGAGCAGGAATGCCTTGTATCGGAAGGCCCGTACCTCTTTCGAGGGCTTGCATCAATTTTTCCAGAGTTACGTCATTTACAGGTTGGCAAATAAATTGGTAATCGGGGTATTTATACCAACACACTTGGTGTTCAGTATCTTTCGCATTGTCACCAAGCGTGAGCACGCCGAGCAGCATAGACCATTCGTTATTATTTTTTGTGTAAACACCTCGAAAAACACCTGAAGTACTCGCATCTATATCGACGAAATTAGCGATTCGCTTCGTGAGTTCGGGTTCTTGTAGATTATTAATCTGTGTTAAAGACATATTTGTGCTGCCGCCATTTCTTTAATATCTATCCATCTGCTGGTAAGAAACGAGACCAGCTATCGCCAAGGCCTTAGCCACCTGTTGTTTTCTGTTGGTTAATTGTGATGGAGTAGTTTACCGACCCTGTTTCCATTACGAGTGATATCAATAGTACTTTTGCGACTGGAGGCTCTAAGTAACCCTCTCAGCTCACGTTTTGCACGGCTAATGGGGATATCGTTACTACCCGGATGCTTTAGATACTCCAGGTGCCCCACTGAGCATATCCTCTCTATGGTATTTACGTATCCCGCTTTCCTTACCAGCTCTTCTCCCTCAACCGACATCCAGCGTATCACTTCTAGAATAAGCTCCATGGTATCAAGCAGTTTCACCATTGCGTCTGCAGTTGAGGCTGGCTGGCCAATATTCCACACAGGTTCATGGTGAAAAGCTTTGTTTCTGAAGCCTTTTACAGCTATCAGCTTACCTTGGATAATACCTCTATCTCGCGCTCTTCTTGGCGCATTAGGAAAAACAGATCGCAGTAACGCTGGCCACAACGCCTGAGCATTACGGTTCACATCAAATGCTGCATTAAAGAGGTTCGTCCAGAAGCCAAATGTCACCTTTGCGACGATCCGGTCTTCCAACACAGTCGCTGACGCTGAAAGCCGCAAATCACGTCGAATTTGATCTCGTGCATTCTTGATAGAGTTATGACACTGACGAACAACTCGCTGTTGATTATTTGACAGGCTACGTGTTGGGCGTGTCGCAATATTATCAAACCAGAATGGCCCCAGCGTCTTGTGAGCTTCTTTGTGTATCGCGTTCCGCAGCGTAATCTCTAATACCTGAAGTAAAGGGAAGAACGCAGCAGCAACCTCTTTGTTCCACAGGTAACAACCTAATAGCTCGATATCATTTGAAGGAGAAAAGAACGTTCTATAAGTATCCAACCGTGGGGTCGAGATGTAGGGCTCCAGCCCTGCATGGTTAATACTTCTCAATTTGACAATTCCATATCTTTATCGTAGATTTAGCGCATAGCTAGTGAGGATTCCTCTCCCGCCTGCCTTTATGGTTGAGTGGTGATGCCCTCACAACAAGCGAATGTTACAGAACCTTGGTGCGAAAGTGTCAGGGTTTTTTAATGCCTGTAATTTGATAACTTGTTGTTTCTATTGGTATTTTATACGTATTTACCACCTTGAGCTTCAAGCATACCGATAAGTCATATAATGCCCTAAAGCGTCTGAACTCTCCACTTTTGCCCTGCCCTGCTAATTCATGAGTCTCACAGCTTTATTTTTGATCGTTTTTTCGACATATTTTGGTCAATCTACCTAAACCTCATGAAAAAATCAGGGCGTCCACAGGCTTTTCCGGGTTCGCTAAACGCTCCAACCGTCCGGGCTGCTTCGCAACTCACCCTCCTCACATAAATAAACCCCGCAGGGCTTTACCTCACCCGTCAGGCCCACTCGCCACACTCCCTTAGCTTGCGGACTGACAACGCTTCGCAGTGGATCAGAAGCGCAGACGGGCGCTTTGTTGATAAACAATGGATACTGGAGGTAGTTAACATGAAAAGGACAGTGTACGAAGTCATCAAGGGATAAATTCCACTTCAGCCACCGGATATTCATCTATATTTCACGCCCCCAGACTCACCTAAAGGTGAGTCTGCTTTCATGGGTTTTTCAGCAAGCTCATAGCTGTTTCTTTTTCCAGCTTTCAGCACGCCAATGGCGTGAAGGTTTTTCAAAACTTGCTGTACAGCACTGTGATCAACACCATAATTGGCCACTCTGATCTTACGAAACACAGGTGGTACGGCCCCACTCAAAATATCACATATTAGCTGAATAACCGCTTGCTGCGCAGTCAGGTTCAGTTGATCATTATTATGGATGAAATTGCCTTTCTTACGCCTATTATCTTGGCTTCCCTCTTTTAGCTCTGAGTCAAATATTTGCACCAGACTAATCATACCCAGCGTACTAACTTCCAGTAACAAACCAAGAATGCCATAACCGATTATCCTGGCAGTATTGACACTGACATTCAGCACGTCCCCAACCTGCTTAAAGAACTGAGCCGTCGGCACGTGTTCTGCGGCACTGTTCCTACCTGCTAAGGGGAGTCGTTCAATCAGTGCACTCAATGAGGCACGAAGTTTCGCAATGCTATTGGCATCATCTTCACCCGCTTCCCATTGTTTATGATAGGTGCTGCTTAAACGGTTATCCAATAAACGTTCATGATGAGAAACCGCCTGTTTTAGGCCTTCGATTTTATACTGTAATGCCACATACTCGCCCGTTTTAATACGCGCTTCCTGTAATAAATCAGACTCAGATGACATTAAAAAAGCACAGCTTGCCAGCCATGAAAAAACCATTAACGTGAGACTGAGCACCACGAAATATATACTGCGTTTACGTTGCGCCCAAAATAGGTATTTTCCTATATCGATACAACAACCAATCAGTACAAATAATCCCGCCAAAAACACTGCTTTATTGACGCCATCAGATCCTGACAACACATTAAGACTAACCCCCGACAGCGACAGTGCAAACAGCCCGGTCAACGTCATACTAACCAAACAAAAAACTGACTGGGTAGCCTGGGCTAGACGCAACATAAGAAAGGCTCGACATAACATTTATATTCAGAAAACAAAGGCAGACCATTACCTTCCAGCTTTATTTTCCCTACGATCCACAACGATGAGGGTTTGCTCACAATAAACCTCTTTTTGAAAGGCTAAACGGCTAGTTTAGCCAAACTCTCATACTGTAGGGCACACGCTGCTGCCCGCAAGAAAAAACGTTTCGCACTTACTGAACCATTTATTTAAAAAAAGGTAATACTCCCCAAAAAACCTGTGACAGACCGCACATTACAGTTAATTAATCATCAAAATTAAAGCCTTACACTAAATAGCTGAGCCTCCAACTCGTCTTTCAATAAACCCTAATCCAATAAATGTCTTCCAATACTGAACCGTTTTTCCGCGCCTTTCCTCCCTATATCAATAGTATCGAATAACGAACGAATTTTAGGGCTGACTCTTGTCAAGGACTGCACAGGTAATGACTTATGGCTAATTTTGAGGATAAAATGTGTCGAGCCGCAGCCCACTCACTGATTGCTTCGCTAGATTCCCTACAATCTATTCATTTCAAGACAAACAACCTACCCGACAAACTCATATCAATACTCTCTGAACTCAACCTCCCTCAACAAAAATGGCTTATTCATCGTGCCGAGAATTATTTAACTCTGGAATTGGACTCTTCAGCGC
>Ga0105356_10005524_pt1 | contig 11985 bp, 4 predicted proteins | sample GOMGulsemesocosm_3_FD_83502 | JGI IMG/M metagenome (GOLD analysis project Ga0105356, IMG submission 83502) | Methane-oxidizing microbial communities from mesocosms in the Gulf of Mexico - GOM9D Gulf of Mexico | ecosystem: Environmental > Aquatic > Marine > Cold seeps | place: Gulf of Mexico...
AATAAATCGGCTCAATAAAAAAGGGGTATCAGTAACAAATTACCGATAACCCTTTTCATAATGAACTCGTGTTTACTCCACTCAGTACAACTACTGTTGAATTTGCTCAAGCTCAAAGTTAAGGAACTTCAATAAAGTACTGCCTGTTGCTTCATATATAATACCAATAGAGCCATCATTTAAGGTAACAATATCTGAATAAGCACTTGTGCCATAAACCAACTGATGTGGGGCACCAAAACTAACACCTTCATCTAAGCTTGACCATATAGCTAAGTTATTACGATTAGGTCCAGATGAAGTTCCCATAGGCGCAGATACTAATATTCTGTCTTCAACATCACCTGAGCGCACTGCTGAATAACGGGTAAGACCAATATCAACTTTCGATACGGCTAAATCATGGGAGGTTTGTGTCCAGTTAACTCCACCATCAGTACTTAAAAAGTGATAACGAGTACCGGCTGCACCGCCATCATTTCGAGCGCTTAATAACAATGAGCCATCCGTTAATTCCACCATATCAGCTTCAGTAGGTCCTGAAACAGGGGTGAAATTACCTTTTTGCCAAGTTACGCCACTATCATCGCTGAAGATGGTCGCTACATAAAAATTACTATTGCCAGCACGTACGATAGCAGGAAAAATCATGCGGCCATTATTGCTACCTTGTGCAGCAGTTTGCCATTGTAATTGGATGCCCTGTCCTGGACCTGGGTTTATTGAACGCCACGTAGGATCTTTAACTTGTGAAGTAACATCTACCCCGGCATTCCAGGTTACGCCGTTATCATTACTGCTACGGTAAAAAACATAATTGGCATCATCAGGACCTACACAGTTACCGTTTTGCGCACAAAGATCAGGCCATTGCACATAAAAGACGTAAACCGTGTTAGTGGTTTTATCTACAAACGGACGAGGATCTGAATAATCATATAAAGGATCTTCATGAATAACTTGCACTGGTAACCAAGTACGGCCCATATCAACCGAGCGCTTCATCGATATATTGATTTGTCCCGCTTGACCAGGATCGGCACCACTAGGTCGACCTTCAATAAAGGCTAATAATGAGCCATCCGATGATTGCACCATTGATGGAATGCGGTAATTACTCATACCATCAACCCCTTCTTGACCTCCTTGAAAGACAATACTTTCAAAAATGGCAGGGCCACTGCCAAAGGTTTCAAAACTTACTTTACGATAATTAGCAACGCCATTGGTACCTGAAGAGCCATTACCCCAGACAATAACGTTTTGACTTGTTGAAGCCCCTGCCCACGTTTCAATGACTGCACCATCAAAGCTAAAAGTAGCTAATGACGTTTTTACATCATAAGAAATTTCATAATCATGGTATTCACTAGCGCCGGTAGCGGAAACTAAAGTATGACTCGCACCACCTTCAAGGCTGGCAATTAAATCACCATTAGCATTTATGCTTAATAGCGCTAAAAAACGTTGTGAGCCGTTGGCGTAATAGTCTGAAATTGCACTACCTGAAACGACTCGACTGGTCGTTTTCATTTTCCAACCTAAAGCGCTAGCATCACTGTTAACTTGCAAACTAGGCTGTACTTCCCATTCAGCACGACCGCCGGTACCATTCGCTTGCCAAGCCGAGTGCCCTTGTTCTGTGATTAATGACCCACTACCTGAGGTAGCAGAATCATCTGTCCAACCAATAAGTGTTGGATCAGTATCGGTTGCTGCATCAAAGGTGGCAACAATCGTTGATAGCGTTGTTAAGTCTTCAGCTTGCTCTGCTGTCATCACATTATCGTAAACGCGGGTGTCATATATCTCGCCACTAAAATACCATTGACCACCGCTGTTATCGTAATTACGGCCAATACTTAGGCTGTCTACACCATTTACGGCGCTAATAAATTGACTGGCGCTACCGTTAAATTCCAACTTACCATCGACATATATTTTTGTACCCTCAGCATCAACCATTACCAGCGCTTTATGCTCTTGGTTGTTATTATATGTTGTAATGGTTTTTGACTCATTAACAAAGCCGCCATTTTCACGAGCATGAATACGTAACGTACCATCACTGTTTATCAATAAAGCGTATTCACTTGAGCCCTCAGCTGAATTAGAAACACTAAAAAGAGTGCCCGTTGTACCTCTGGCTTTAAAGTGAGTATAGATACTACCTTGTGTTAGGTTTTCAACTAAAGGTACATCGCTATCATGAGCTGAAAATTGGCTGATTCCATCAAACGTTAGCGCTGCAGTATCCCACTGTGCAACAACTGAAGTTTCACTTGGTACACTAGGCGACAAGATAGTGAATACAACATTTTTATAATAGGCGATACTGTCAGTGCTTGATGAGCCATTACCCCAAACAACCATATTTTGACTCGTCGCTTCACCTGCCCAGGCAGCGTCAATAACGACACCGTCAAAGCTAAAGCTCGCTAAGTTTGTATTAGCATCAAGCTCAACAACATAGTCATGATAAGCTGCAGCACCTGTGCCACTAACTAAGGTGTGAGTACCACCACCAACAAGGTTTACCACTAAATCACCTGTGCCATTTATACTCAGCACAGGTAAAAATCGTGTTGAACCATTAGCATAATAATCAGTAATATAGGTACCTGAAGCGACTCGGCTGCTCCACGTCATTTTCCAACCATTGATGCTGGCATCGGTATTATCTTGTGCACTGGGTATTTTATTCCATTGCGCCCTTCCTGAGGTACCGTCAGCTTTCCACGTTGTAGTGCCTAAATCTTGCTCTAGTGAGCCTTGAGCTTGCCCACCAGTAAAGTCACTCCAGCCTTGTGCTGTAGGACTTGTTGATGTGCTCGCATCAAAGTTTGCCAACACTGTATTTGCATAAACATTACTGCATATAAAATTATATGAGCTGATGAATATGAAGAATATTTTAATTATTTTTATCATAATGAATTTAGCCTTTTAATCTTCTTTTAAGAATTATTGTTATTTAGCTACGCTTATCCTTTCGCGCTTCGATACCTGGCAATTATTATATGTATAAGGAGTAGCTCCCAATCAACCTGTCATACATTTACCTATCATACCAACAGATATAAGAACACACGTCTAAAAAACATACAAGCACTTTTTGGTATAACAGGTCAACAGGAACGTAAAAATGTAAGTTTATTAGGAATAATTAGCGCTAATTAACGGCTAAAAACCAGTGTGTATGGAAGGGAGCGACTAAGTTATAAGGAAATAATTGTAAGGCCTGCCATCTTTTTAGGCCGTTATCTGCTTTATAACATCGCTTGTGAATTTAGGTTATTACTGACACAGAAAATCACCGCTATAGTTGCTAGAGCGGTGATGACTTTGACCTAACTGAACTTAAGCTAGGAAAGTTAGTGAAGTTAGTGAAGTTAGTAGTGAGTCACCTATTAGTGAGTAATAATAGACCACTGTTGATTACTGCCACCATGACTATTGTACAAGTGCACTTCTTTATTGCTGTACAAGTCAAAAGCTAAACTGGTTGAGGAAATACTCGTTATCGCTTTGCTATCAATATTCAAAGCCCAAGCTTGTTTTGTGGTATCTGCACAACTGGCTAATATCAGTTGGGCACCATTACCAAGGCTAGCAACAGCAATACACATTGAAGCGTCAAACCCAGAGTGTAATTGTCCATCATCTCCCCAGTTCCATAGCGTATTGTTATCATTGCTACATACTGCACTGACAATTTTTTGCCCTGCTAAGTCAGCGTCAACATCAATACTTAAACACTCACCACTGCGCTCAGACTGAATTTCACTGTTTTGATAGCTAAGTTTAGCGGGGTCTAGGTCATAACTTAGATCTGTGTTATCACCAACACCATCACCGTCGGCATCACTACTTTCACTGGCATCATCAGGAAAAACATCTTCACTGTCGATAATACCATCGCCATCGCTATCAATAATATCTATCGGCGTTTTATCTAAGCCCAAACAATAGTCGTTACCCGAGGTATTATAAAAAGTAGGTGTTATAACATCATAGGAAAAACTGGCCACTTGTGACGACGCTGCACCGCTAAAACTTAATCCCCACATGGTTAAAAAGTCACGATAGTCACGGCCAGTAATGGTTGAAATGGCAATAACTAACCAGTCATTATTATTAAGTGCTTGCGCCTCTGTACGAGTAAAACTACTAAAACCTAAACTATCGCGTTTAGCTAACCAGTCATCATCGTTATTATCTGCACGTTCAAATTCACGCAATAAAATATGTAAACGAGCTAATAAATGCCAACCATCAAGTAAATCACCTTGGTCTTGCGCTGCCATCATCATTTGCACATATATTGCCATGCCTTGACTCCAGCTAGTAAAGCCAGCAGCTTGCATATACGCAAAAGCATCCACTTCCCCCATACTGTATTTTAGCGTCTCAAACATAGTCTGCGAGGGTAAACTCTGACATGAAGAGGTGGTATTGGTGAGCTTATGAAATTGTGTTTTCGAATAATACGAATACGGGTTGGTGGAAGCATGTCCATCCCAGCCTGCAAACCTAAACTTACCTTTTTCTAAACCATGGCCAAATTCATGAATATCACCATGTCCGGTGGGGCTGAAATTCCAACCGGCATCGTACGGGTTTCCTGAGCAGCCAGAACCACAGGTTGGTTGGTCTGCATTCATATGTTTCACATAATCAATTGTATCAATGCTCCAACCTTTGTTAGTAGCAAAATCATGAATTTCTGCCACCACATCAATACCCGGTCCTTGATAACCAGCTAAAACATGAGGGAAGTTATGAATATATTTCTCTGTTCCTGCCGCTATTTCTGCCGCACCAGGAAAATCGACATTATTCAGTGAGCTGCTCATTTTTGTTAACTGCGAATGAACTTCGAAGTTTGGCGTAACTATTTCAGCCCAGTCAAAATCAGCTGCGGCCATTTTCTCTGTAAAGCTTTCATCATCTGCCGCACTCGCCCAATGTGGATGTAAGCCGATATTACTAAAGTCCATTGCCACCGCTTTATCATTAACACTAAATTTAAGCTGTACCGGACCACCATAAGGGGAGTTTAGTTTTATTGTTTCACCTGATGTTATTGGCACAGCAACAGACTGCAAATATTTTGGCCTGTTATAACCATTGCCATCAAACTCATGGGTTGACGCTGATCGTTGCGTATTAATAAAAACTGAAACGTCTACCTCATTATTATCAGAACGACTAATCGACATGGTTTGTCCCGGTAGCGCATAGACTCCCGTAGAGCGAAAACTGACTTTACTATTAATGTTTAACGTTTTGCTTGCAGGGATTACATGGCTAAAATCAGTACGACTAAAGTTACCCAGATCTGTTTGTTGCATATTAAAATCGCGCGTGTTGTAAACAAGGTGATCAGCAAAGTACGCTTGTAAAAACTCATGCGCTGGTGTTGTGCCAACACTCATCGGATAACTAATCTCTTGGCGATAAAAATCTGCCAGTAAAACCAATAACTTTTCTATTTGATATAACTCACTGGCAAAGATATCAACCTTATCTCGGTCAAAACTATGCATGGTACTGCGCAGGCTCTGCACTATTGCTTTAAAGTCAGTATTAAAAGCATCGTCACACGTTGTTGCACAGCTACTGAGTTCAAAAGAGAAAACCTTTGTCTTTAAGTCGTCAACTAGCTGGTAAATATCATTAAGCTCCCAACCTGCCGCCAACATTTGTTGATAGCTATCCCAAGTTGCCGTGTCTTGACTGAAATAGTTACCCGGCCCACCAGAGCCTTGCATAATCAAGTCCATTTGCGACAAGATTGATACCGTTAAGGCGTTTGAATTCCAACTATGTAAATGTACATATAATAAGGCGGCATCATTTGCTTGTGCGCCTTGCAGTGCAGCAAGGGCCACTTCACTGGTTGCATTGTTATTTGAGCCGGTGATCACTAAGTCCGCATCACTAAGACAACTGATAAGCTCACTTTCTACTTTACAGTGACTCACGCTCCAGTCAGCATTTTTTGCTGCTAGCCATTCGGCAGTTCTCCACGCATTAGTGTCATCCATCAAGGCTAATTTTACCGTGGTTTTATCAGCTAATGTGGCACTGTCACGTTTAAGTAACCAGGCCAATAAGTTAATAAAATGAGCTTCATATTCTAAATAAGCGCCATCATAGAAGCTTCGAATAATATTAGTACCAAAAGCAGCGTTATGCTGACCATTGATATTAACGGCTGCCGCTAAGTTCAGACCTTTATTTCCTCGGATCAGCGGATATACCCCCTCCCGCTGTTTAAAGCTGACATATTGTGAGTGTCTACTAGGTAAATAACTGATACTACTATCACCATAAATAGCTTGTAATACCTGTTCATTTTCAATTTTTTCAGCTTCAATAATCGTCAGAATACGATTTATAATGGGTTCGGCACTATCAGGTAACAACGAAGGGTCGCCTGAGTTCATTGCTTCACTGACTTTGTCTTTAACTAAAACGGTAACCGTAACCTCTTCGCTTTCCCCTTGTTCATCTGAAACTGTTAACTTAAAAACTAACTCACTATCGTGGGCAATGTTACTTAATTCAACCGTGGCACTAAGACTATCATGGGAGTTGATCGTTACCGTTTCACCGCTGTTCTGGCTCCATAAATAGCTTAAGCCTATTCTATTCACTGAAGGTTCAAAGCGTAATATTTCATCATTAAAAATAGTAAGGTGTTGTTCTAAATCTATTTCTATACTTATAGGTTTATTATGTCCCCCTGTAAAAATTATATCTGAATCTGTACTTGAACTACCATCAGTGTCTGGCTCAGTGCCTGACTCTGGTTCAATGCCTGTCTCTGGTTCAGTGCCGGTCTCTGGTTCAGTGCCTTTCTCTGGTTCAGTGCCTGTCTCTGGTTCAATGCCTGTCTCTGGCTCAGTGCCTGTGTCAGGACTAGTATCAGGGACTACTTCCTGAGCTGGTTCATTAACTTCAGCTTCCTCTCCCCCACCACCACAACCGAATAATAAGGTTGTACACAACAAAACTATTAGGTACTTACTACAATGAATATTCATCAAAACTGCTGATTTCCTTTATGAGTGAATGTTTATACCAATTGCACTAACTAAGTGATCATTTTTAAATGGCCTAAATATCCAATAACATCGTTCCTTTCAATCCCAATAGCCAGCTATTGCTCAATCAAGCGCCTTGTTCTTGAAAATTTATTCTCATTAAATTCTGTAACCTTAATTAATACAAATGGTATTACTTTTACTTTAGCAATATAACTAAATCGACTTACTCTATAAGCTGTAAGGCAATAACTATGGCTGATTAACCACACTACCTAAATAAACATTAGGACTACGAATTACTGGCTTAACTTCCCCTGAAATCCAATAAATGTTATTGCCTTGCTGAGAAACGGTTAACGGCCCTGCTCCGCCGATAAAGGGTACTTTTTCAGTTAATACATGCCATGAATTTTTGTGAATATCATAAATAAGCTGATGACGACTAAAGTCTACGTCTTCTTTACTTAAGCTGAAATACTGTTTCTTAAAATCAGTTAAGGCATCACCTTTAAGGCTTGTTAATTTATCAATGGCATTATTAAAAATCTTACGGTTTACCCCGCCCAGTAACACTAACTTATTGTGGCTAACACTTGCCACGCTACCGCCGACAACGGAAAAGGGCTTTTTATCAAGGTTTATAGGCGCTAATCTTTTCCATGTTGAAGTGCTAAAATCAAAGCGATGAACATCGGTCAATACATAGTGCTCTTTACCTGCGGCTAAATTTAAGCCACCGAAAATATAAAAGTGTCCATGGTGATGAATGGCAGGAAAATCCGCACGATTGAGTCCAGGTACTGACGGAGTATGTTGACTATCAATACAAGTCTGACGACTAAAAGAGTATTTACAAACTTGACTGCTTAATTGGCCATTTTGTTTGCCTGCAAAGACATATAAAGCATTATCTTTCCAAGCTGCACCACCTGATTCCCAAGTAAAGGGTAGCTTGCCAATAAACTCAGTCACTGGTCTTTTATCTTTATCTAAGGTTAGCTTTATAATTGAATCAAAAGCTTGTTTATTATTTTTTCCACCAACGAAATAAAGGCTGTTATCAACCACCACCGTTGCTCCATGACCCGCTTTTATGGGTAAATGGCCACGGGAAACTAAGTTCATCTGTGCTGAGCTAACATCAAAAACAAAGATATCGGAATAAAATTGCTTTTTACCTTGTTCAAAAAAGGGATGTCCTTTGGGGAAGTTTGCCCCACCAGCGACAATAAGGTAATCACCAAGAAAAGCGCTATAGGCCCCCGAAATACCTATAGATTTTGTAAAACCATCAGGGGTTGGTAACTGTCCTGTTTTTTGCCAAACAATATCTGCGTCTCTCGCAACCGAGGTAGCATTAACAATGGCGCTAAGCGGTAAAAAAAAGAGCAATACAAATAACAAAGAGAAGTTAGCCTGCTTCATAAAAAATCCTAATGACAATTAACCTAGCTAGTACTACAAACAATAAAACCTAACCAGACATAAATTGTCCTGACTAGGTTTTATTCAATTAAAGAGTAGTTAAACCAATCATTGGCTTAACTAATCCAGACACTTTAATTAAAACGATAGTTTTAATCCAGCAAAGATTGTACGACCAATTACGTCATACGCTCTAGGCTCTGTGTTAGTACCAGCAGCAGCACCACGCACTAATATATCAGGTTGTTGATCAAGTAAGTTGTTTGCACCAACATAAACGTTTAGCGAATCCATGACTTGATAGCTAGCAGTCATGTCTAAGTACATTACAGCATCCATAGTGTTTAAGTCTGCAGTGAAACCACCGTTGTCTGCATCAAGATAAGCTTCTGTTTCGCTGCGGTATGTTAACTGAGCAAAAAGATTGAAATTTTCAGTAATGTCATATGAAGCATTCGCCGTAAGGTTCATGTCAGGGAACTGTGGACGACCAGCAAACTCTTCAACACCACCAACAGTATCTTGAGTGTAATCACCTAAGAAGTTAGCGTTAAAGTTAAGGGATAATTCATCCATTGGTGAATATGCTACTTCAAGATCAATACCGCTAGTTGTAATGGTATCAGCGTTAATTGGTGTTGATGTTAAGAATAAAATAGGACCGTTATTCACATCGCGAATGAGGTTGCCACCACACGTTGCATCAAAGCTACTTGTTGCCACGTCATGACAACGCTCAACATAAACTGGCGCACTTACCGTCGCAATAGCGTCTTCAATTTCAATGTTATAGTAATCTAATGAAATTGATAAGTTCTCAAGAGGCGTAAATACCGCTCCTAATGTAAACGAATTAGATGTTTCTTCTTGTAAAGTTTCAGAGCCAGTTTGTTTTACTTGGGTATTGTTAAGTTCAGAGCCTTCTAAAATGAAATTACCACCATTGGCAGCCATACGGTCAGCAATCGCAGGAATTGATGCACAGTTTTTATCAATATTACTAGTACCGGTATTGCTGGTACCATTACAGGCATCAGTCGTTGTTGAACCCACAGAAGTAGCACCTGAAGCGTATAAATCATTAATGTTAGGCGCGCGCACTGAGCTTGATACTTCAGTACGTAAGAATAACCAATCATTAATTGGTGCATCAAGACCTAAACGGTAAGTAAAAGCAGTACCAACAGTTGAGTAGTCAGCCACACGACCGGCAACACTTACGTTTAACCAATCAGCAACAGGAATATATAACTCACCAAAAGCTTCGACAACATCAAATTCACCTTTGATTTTCTGAACCGATGGTCCCCTAGCTAAACCCATTTGACGGAAGCTATCTGGCGTTTCTTCAGCTGATTCTTTTCTGTATTCAATACCTGCAGCAAACCCCATATTGTCTTGACCAATAGCAAAGTCTAGCTCACCTGATACAACACTAGTGATAACAGTTTGTTCAATTTTACCAATTTGGCTGGCATCAATTTGAATATAGTCCATTGCAGCGTCAGAAAAACCAACAATACCTGCTTGACCAGCTAAGCTGTCTTCTGTGCTAAAAGGGTTTACGGGTATACAACCTTCAATTCTTGCCAATTCATTAGCACACTGATAACCACCACTACCATCAGGCTCAATCGTTACCGCTTCACGCATATTAGGTAAGTATGTTTCACCCGTCATAACATATGATGAATTAGTAATACCGTAAGTACCACTGGTTTTCCATTCAAGGTCATTATCAAATATATAACTATAACTACCGGCAACACGGAAAGTATCACGGCTATTGTTAACACCACGCTCACCAAACTCCCATAAACGTCGGTTAGTTCTTACGTTAGAAAGACCAGTATTATCAGCGCCTTGAAGTGCCATTTCAGCGAGAAGTAACTCACCTGCTTTACTGCCTTGGAAATAAGGGCTAGTCGCTACATCAATGGGGGTTGTACCACCAGCACCATTTCTAAAAAGGTTACCATTAACATCAATAGGTGCTTCTTCTAACGCGGAAGAGGCTGTGGTTGATGCGTAGTTAAGTTCAAATTCCGCGCTAGAATTGTCTGAAATATCAAAACTAATACCAGAGGCTACCGTAAAACGCTCGTATGGGCTAACCAATGTACGACCTGCATGCTGGTTGTCAAAATCAGTCGTTCCAATGCGATTGTAGTTGCTATCAAGTAGCGGTTGGTTGGTATTAAATGGGTCGCCATTACCAAATATATTTACATTTCCATAACCAAGAAAAGCACCGTCTACATGGTTAGGACCGTTACGCACGGCCATAGCATCTTTTAAACCATCACCAGTAGTATCAAGAAACCTTAACTCATTTGTAGAGAAGTCTCTGTCTCTTGACATCAATACGTTTTGCTTGGTAAATCCTGTCGAAACCCATGCATTACCTGAATCAAAGTTTTTACCGTAGGTTAAATCAATGTTTGATTTTTCAGCACCTTTATCAGCACTTGAACCCATTGCGTTAACTTCAAAGCCATCAAAGTCCTTTTTAGTGATGATATTAATAACACCAGCAACCGCATCAGAACCATAAATAGCGGATTGACCACCGGTTAATACATCAACACGTTCAATAATCGCTGTAGGGATAGAGTTTAAATCAACACCGTAGCCACTGTTGGCTGAAACACCAGAAACATAACGACGACCGTTCACTAAGACCAAGGTACGTTCTGTACCTAAGTTACGTAAAGCAGCTGTTGCAATACCAACATTTGCTGCGCTACCACCAAGAGATACGTTACCTGAAGAAGCATTTGCACTTGATGTTATTGACGGTACTTTGCTTAAGGCATCACCAACTGAGATAGCACCGATACCCTCGATAACTTCTGAGCTTAATTCAGTAACAGGTGAAGATGATGTAAAGTTTGCACTACCTTTGAAAATATTTGAACCGGTAACGACAATGCGTTCAACTTCTTCTTTAGTTTCTTCAGTTACGGCATCTTCTGCTGCCATAACTGCTGGACTAAGTAGTGTTGCGATACAAATGGATAATGCAGTGCGACGAAATGTTTTGTGATTAGTACTCATAACCTTCTCTCTCTCTATTTTAATTTTTTTTAATATTATGACTTCAATTTCAACTTCAATATTTAACGACTTAACCTTTATCAACTCTATTTTTAACAACTTAATATTTTAATCATATAATACCCAACCCTTGATATCATGCAGTTAACCTATCATACCAGTATACATTCAGCAACAATAAATAACATTTCGATGAATACTGGTTACATAAATCCGTAATTAAATTCACTTTGTTTAACTGTTACAACATGAAAAAACAGACAACAAACAATTAAATAAATCCTTATTAAAGAAATAGATAGTCGATTTAAACGAAGGATAGTGAGGCGAAGCAGTGAGTTTTTAGAAGGTTATAAAGGTGAAATAATATTCAAAAAACATTCTGCTGTTATTTGATAAAGCGCTGAGATATGAAGTTTATTTACTGCTAATTCACTTAATATCGATT
>Ga0105356_10005527_pt1 | contig 11980 bp, 11 predicted proteins | sample GOMGulsemesocosm_3_FD_83502 | JGI IMG/M metagenome (GOLD analysis project Ga0105356, IMG submission 83502) | Methane-oxidizing microbial communities from mesocosms in the Gulf of Mexico - GOM9D Gulf of Mexico | ecosystem: Environmental > Aquatic > Marine > Cold seeps | place: Gulf of Mexico...
ATTAGTTGTTTAAAGAGATTCGGATTTGCAATCCGAGTTATCGGGATTAAAAATTCAATCTTAAAAAGATTTCAAGTTTATGCTTGGTGTTAGGAGAGAATAAATCAATTTCTGTTAAAAAACTATTTCTTAAACCAATTGTTACGGGAAGCACATTAAATAATGTATTGTCAAACAAAAGTTCAGCGCCGTAAGAGTTTTGTTTTAATTTTGTAGCTAATAATACAGGATCATTTTGATTTTGAACATTATAGTTCAAATAGGTGTTTATTGAACTCGTATCATAAAATAAGTTGGCTCTAATTCTTTTAAAGTAAGTAAGTCCCCAAAATCCTAAATCTGGATATAATAAAGGGAGTTGGTAGTTAAATGAAATTCTTGAAGCCTCATCATTCCATATACTACTATAACCTCTAGAGTAATTAAAAGTATCTGAATATTGATACTGATTGCTTAGTAATTCTTTTTGCCAATTGAAATCTATTCTTGTACTATGATTTTTAAAAAGGCCAGGGAAGAATAAAACACTGTTAATTGCAATTTTATCAGCAGAAATAGTATTGATGCTTTTTTTATGAGTAATATCAATATATTGACCAAATTTTGTAGCTAAATTTTGAAATGCAGTTCTTCTTAAGTTAGAGAGTGTTAATTTGGATTCTATAGCCCCAAAATTTAATGATCGGATTGAATTTGTATTGCTTGTTTTAAATTTGGATAATTTATGATATGTGTAATTTGAAGAAAACCGAAGAGATTGGGTGTAATTTCCTTTTATATTGGATAAAGGGAGAGAAATACCAGCACCAAAAGTATTTTCTGCAAAAGAATTAAAAATCAATTTATTTGGTGATTTTGTATATGTATTTCTATTTTGTTTTAATGATTTTATATTGAGTTCTAAAAGAAATTTACTGTAAGTTAAATTACCAAAAATTGCATTAGTTTTTTCATTTTGATTGTATAAAAAATTAATGTCTGTTGAAAAATCACTCAAAACATTTTTAAATTTTAAAGTAAGACCGTAGGTGTTTAAAGAATTTGTTTCATTTGAAAACCCCCAACTATGCAATTTCAAACCTTTAAAGAAACCTGTGTAGTTTTTTATTGAATAATCTCCCGAAGGAATTGAATCCAAAACTGAATATTCATTTGCTGTAGTTTTGATTTCATAATAAGTGTCTATTACAGGAATTTGTAAAACTTTATTTGCTGAGTTTTTTAAATCTATTTTATATAATTTATAACCTTTTTTAGTGAATTCACTGTATAGAATCTCAGCAGAATTTCTTGTAATACTCGGCATATAAGCACCTACTTTTACGGAAGTAATTTGTTTGATTTTTTTTATTTCATTGGTCAATGCCAAACCGTAAATATTATCGATACCACTAAAAGAGGCTGTAAAATAAATGTTATTTTTTGATACTGTGTAATTCCCAATGGTATGGGATGTCCAGTCAGAGATTTGCGTGGTAGTTTCTTTTTTTATGTTGAATTTAAAAAAAGCAATTCTTGAATTCCGTTTGATCAAATAATAAATAGAAGTATCATTGTAATTCCACTTAGGATAACTGATAAAGTCATTCAATAAGTTTGGAATTTTTTTATTGATTTCTCCTGTTCTAGCATCTAAAAAAACAATGCTGTGCTGAATGTTTTTATCAGATTTTACGGCGATGATTTGTCTACCATCATTAGAAAATTCAGGCGAAAATAGTTTGCCTTTTTTAGTGAGTGCTTTTTTTATTCCAGTATTGAAATCATAAGTAATAATGTTACTGTAGTTTTTGTTAGCCCTTCTAATGTCTTTTTGATATTCCGTCCAGGCAATTTTATTGTTATTTACAGATAGAAATTCTTGTGGACTTATTCCTATTGTTACAAGTTTTTGTTCTTTTGAATTGTGAATCCTAACAAGTTTTGGAGTTTCGTCATAGCTTTTTTTGATACTTACAATACTTCCGTCGTTTAAATAATTTGCAAAAGTATAATCGGTAATTGTTTTCGTTATTGGAAGAGCTATGCGTTTACTTTTAGTAAATTGAAGTGTTTCCAATTCTTTTTTCCATTTATTTTGCAAATTCGAATAAGCTTTTTTATACATTTTTTTGGTTGAAAGCCCAGTATGTTCTTTCATAGCATTTGAAAATGGATATATAAAATGTTTGTAGCTACCGGCATCAGCTAATATTTTTTTACCTTTTTCAACTCCATATGTATTTCTGATATAATTAGTAATGGCGAATCCTAAAGGGTATCTATTAGGAACCAGATCTTTGTAAGAACCATTCCTAGATTTTGCATAAGAATAGAGCGTATTGTTTAATAATAGTGCACGTTGTTCTTTGAAAAAAAAAGGGTTTCTTCCTCTCCCATTATTAGATAATAATGTTTCAGATAATACAGCATCACCTTCTAAGTACCATGAAGGAATACTGAGGTTTAGAGCTACAGCCCAACCGTTTTGTCCACTAAGGATATGCATGAATTTTGTAAACCCACGATTTGCATTTGCATATTGCAAAGCATGTCGGTATTCATGAACAGCCAAAAGGTCTAGCCAATTTGTGGACCCCAATGAAGTGAAGTTTTGAAAACCTGTAGCAAAGAACTCACTGCGATATGGTGAAAGGGTCACAAAACCATTCGATACAACTTGTTGTGTTTGTAGAATTAAATCTATTTTTTTTGATTTTGAGCCTACAGAAGTTGTTGCGTTTTTATGTATGTAATTTATAACATCAGCTATTCTTTTAGCTTGCATATCTGTTCCTTTGGGAAAAATTACACGTACATTTTTTGTGTTTATAGATTGCCAGTCAATATCAGATGGATGTCCACCTAGTCCTTGTGCCTCTAGAGCTGTTGCTCCGAAAAATAAAAAAAAAGAAATAAATAATATGGAAAGCTTCATCATTTTGAATTTTTAGCAATGTACAATTTTCAATTAGTAAAGTACAGTTGGTAATGGTGAATTAACAATTAGCAATGCACAATTATCCGTTAACAATTATTAATGTACCGTTAGTAATTACAAACTATTTATTCCGCTAGTTGTCCGCGGTGTGGTTTCAAAGCATCACGATACGTTTTCATATCTACTTCATCAACAACAATAAAAGCGATAGCATGCATGTCTGAAATCTCTAAATGATTTATTTCGTGAAAATGGAGTTTTTTCAATTCAGCAAATTCTTTGAGGTGTATGCAATGATGTTTTGCTGTACCCAGTCCAGTAGGACCTTTAAAATCCCATATCAATTTTAATTTTCTGTTCAAAATAATTGCCTTTTTAGTTTTTGTATGAAACAAAAGTAACTAAAAAGGCAATTTTATTTGAATAAATCTAATAATCTTTAGAGTAGAAGTTTAGGAAGTTGCAGTCTTGTCTTTTTGCCCCCAAGTAAGGACTATGATTCCAAGTCGTGCAATTAGAAAAATAAACATTCCAAAAAGCGATGTGTAAAAGCTGATTTTTATTCCAGCAGCTAGTACTTGTTGAGAAATTCTAGATTCTTGAATAGCTGTAAGTCCACCCATAAGACCAATAATTTGAGCTGAAAACCCTAAAACTATTGCAAATAAGCCCAAAGAACCTATAAGACTTATCGTTTTTGCATTTTCTTTCTTTTTAATAAAACTCTTTGTAATAAGGAGTAAAATTAATATTAAGAGCATTAGTAGTGGGTACATAAATACTGGACCTCCATCATTTAAAAACGTCATAATTATATTTTTTTAAGTTATACATTTCAAAAGTAGTATGGATGTGTGTTGTTTCTTTTTATATGCGATAAAATCAAGTTTTATTATGGTTTTTGACAAAATAACCAATGCTTTAGGTAAAAATACTATTTCACAGGTAGAATCCGTAAGAAAAAGGGTAATCTGTCTCTAATATTATGTAATTTAAAGAAAATATCTTTTCTTGTAGTAATGAATTTATTAGAAAGACTTTCTAAAATAAAATTTATATCCTTGCATTTTATATTTTGGGTATTTGTATGGTTGTTTTATGTTTATTTTTATGGATTTAAATCGGGGAACCAATCCTATATTTATTTGTTTTCAGGAGCATTAATTCCTGTTACTATGACTGCTACTTATTTTGTGATTTATTTTCTTATCCCAAGATACTTGTTAAAGAAAAAGTATGCTTTGTTTTTATTATATGGAACGTATTCAGTAGTATTTGTATCTTACATTATCGTTTTTATTATGCTAGGAGGTTTTGTTTTTTTAACAAAATTTGAAATAACGAAAATACCTCCTTTGGGCTGGAGTTTGTCTTATATATTGTTAAGTGTTTATTTAGTTGTGATTATTGTTTCTGCATTTAAATTATTGAAATTCAATTATGAATCTTTAGAAAAATATAAGACCTTAGAAAATAAAGTTTTGGAAACCCAGTTGCGGATAAAAGAGCAAGAATTGTTGTATTTGAAGAAACAAATTCATCCACATTTCTTATTCAATACTTTAAACACTATTTACGGATTTGCATTGCGGAATGCTGTTGAGACTCCAGAAGTAATCTTAAAGTTATCCAATTTATTAGATTATATTTTATATCAAATAGACAAGCCAAAAGTACTATTGAAGGAAGAAATAGCACATGTTGAAGAATATATTGAATTGGAGAAAATTAGGTTTCAAGATACATTAAAGGTTTCATTTAGATCGTCGATAACTTCAGAAGAGATAGAAGTTGCCCCCATGTTATTGATTCCGTTTATTGAAAATGCTTTTAAACACGGTAGTTTAATAAATGGATTTTTGACCATTGATGTAAATGTTTTTATGAGAGAAGATGTATTTTGCTTTTCAATTAGAAATACATTTTTAAAGAACGAAGATACAAACGATAAAAAGGGAATAGGATTGGACAACTTTAAAAAACGGCTAGATTTATTGTATTTTGAAAACTACAGTTTAATAATAGACAACGAAAATAATTGGTTTTGTGTTGAGCTTGAAATTCATAATTTAACAATCAAAAATGAAAAATAAAATTCAATGTATTTTAGTTGATGACGAACCGATAGCTAGAGAAATACTAGAAAACCATTTGCTTAAAATTGAAGCAATTGAAATAATTGCTATTTGTAAAAATGCAGTTGAGGCATTTAATAGTATTGCAGCAAACAAAATTGATCTTGTTTTTTTAGACATCAACATGCCAGAAATATCTGGTTTGTCTTTTGCGAAGTCCATTAATAAAGATATTAAAGTCATTTTTACTACTGCATATAGAGAATATGCTCTTGATGGTTTTAATTTGCAAGCGGTTGACTACTTGTTAAAACCAATCTCATTTGAACGGCTGCAACAAGCAGTTTATAAATATTTAGGAGAAAAAAAAGAAACAGTTAGCAAGAAACCTGAAGAGATAATTCAAGAAAAAAGTGATTTTATTTTTGTGCGCTCTGAAAGAAAAATGATCAAAATAAATTTTTCTGAAATAAACTATATTGAAAGCTTAAGTGATTATGTGAAGATTTTTTTGGAAACAAAAACAATAGTTACAAGAGAAACAATTTCAAGTATTGAAGCAAAAGTACCGCATAAAGATTTTATCAGAAGCCACCGTTCATTTATTGTTTCAATAGCAAAAATAGATTCTTTTACCAATGAGTTTATTGAAATTTATAAAAAAGCAATTCCAATCAGTAGAACCTATAGAAAAGATGTACTGTTAAGATTGGAAACTATTTGAGTAAAACAAGTATCTTTGCAGAAAATTCAGAAGATTTGAAAGTAGAAGATTTTAAAAGCAAAGAGTTAGAGGAGAATACAATTGATAATGGAACTGTTACATGGAAAACACCGAGTAATATTGCATTGGTAAAGTATTGGGGGAAAAGAGATCCACAATTGCCAGAAAATCCATCAATAAGTTTTACTTTGAATAATTGTCATACAATTACAACTTTGGCTTTTGAAAAAAAAGAAAATAATTCTAAAGAGTTTAGTTTTGAAGTTATTTTTGAAGGAAGGAAGAAAGAAGCCTTCAAGCCTAAAATTCAAAAGTTTTTTGAAAGAATTCAAGAATATGTGCCTTTTGTAAATCTATATCATTTTACAATTACTTCAGAAAATTCTTTTCCACATAGTAGTGGTATCGCATCTTCGGCAAGTGGCATGAGTGCATTGTCAATGTGTTTGATGAGTATTGAAAAACAATTGAATCCTAATATATCTGAAGAATATTTTTATCAAAAAGCGTCGTTTTTAGCACGTTTAGGATCTGGAAGTGCTTGTAGGAGTGTAAAAGGAGAATTGGTTGTTTGGGGTGAGCATGATGAAATAAATGGAAGTTCTGATTTGTATGGAGTTCCTTTTTCTTCAGAAGTTGCTGCCATATTTAAAAATTACCAAGACACTATTTTATTGGTTGATAAAGGAGAAAAACAAGTGAGTAGTACCGTTGGTCATAATTTAATGTTCAATCATCCTTATGCTCAAAATCGTTTTTTGCAAGCGAAAGAAAATATTTCTAAAATAAAAACGTTTTTAAAAGAAGGAGCTATTTCTGAATTTATAGCATTGGTAGAAAGTGAAGCTTTGACCTTGCACGCAATGATGATGACTAGCAATCCTTATTTTATTTTAATGAAGCCCAAAACACTTGAAATAATTAATAAGATTTGGGAATACCGTGTTTCAAACGGGTCTAATGTTTGTTTTACACTCGATGCTGGGGCTAATGTTCATTTGTTGTATCCAGAAAATGAAAAAGAAGCTATTCGTAAATTTATAACAGAAGAATTGGCCATGTTTTGTCAGAACGGACATTATATCCATGATGAAGTAGGTGATGGAGCTAAAAAAATATAAAAATGAAGAATTGTACAATTGTTTTTTTATTATTATCAGTTACTGCTGCATTTTCTCAGAAAGACACTATTTGGTTTGATGCGGATTGGAAAGTGAAGGTGAAAGACTCTGCAGTTTATTATAGAATTGCAACTTTAAAAGAAGAACGTTTTAAAGAATTTTTTCCTTTTGTAGATTATGATAGGTCGGGAGTGAAATTGAAACAGGGAATTACATTAGAAAAAGAAAAAAATACCTTTAAAGGAGAAGTAATATACTATAATGAGGATGGTACTATTTTTGAAAGAATACTTTATAAAAACGGGTTCAGATACGGAGTTCACAAAACCTACTACAAATCAGGAAAGTTAAAGAGTACAAAAAGTTATCTTTTTGGTGTGCTAAAAGGGCCTTGTAGAATTTATTTTGAAGAAGGGAATTTATTTGAAATGGGTGTTTATGTAAAAGATAAAAGAGAAGGTACTTGGAAAGTATTTTATAAGAATAGCAAATTAAAGGAGCAAGGTATGTACAAGGCTGGTTTAAAAGTAGGAGTGTGGAAAGTTTTTTATTATAACGGGACTTCACAAAATTAATTTAGATGTCTGATAATCTTTGCTTTTAAAAAAAGGTGTATCTTTGCAAAAAGCTATACCTATAAAATATTCAGCTATGAGAGGTCCTTTATTTTATGCTAAAATCTTATTATTTGGAGAATACGGAATTATCAAAGATTCCAAAGGTTTGGCAATTCCTTACAATCACTACCAAGGAGCGCTAAAAATTTCAGATACGATTACGGAAGAAGTTGAAAAATCGAATCAATGTTTGCGTAAGTTTTACAAATACTTATCTGCACTGAATTCTAATTTGGTATATTTTAATTTGGATTTATTAGGCTCTGATATAGAAAAAGGTATGTATTTTGATTCTAGTATTCCTCAAGGATACGGAGTTGGTAGTTCTGGTGCTTTGGTCGCTTCGATCTATGACAAGTATGCTTTAGATAAAATTACAGTTTTAGAAAATTTGACTAAAGATAAGCTCTTGAAATTGAAGCAAATTTTCTCTTTGATGGAATCTTTTTTTCATGGAAAAAGTTCAGGATTAGATCCTTTAAACAGTTACTTAAGTCTTCCGATATTGATCAATTCTGGGAATAATGTAGAGGCAACGGGAATTCCTTATCAAAAGGAAGGAAAAGCAGCTGTGTTTTTATTAGACTCAAAAATTGTTGGAGAAACGGAACCGATGGTAACTATTTTTATGAACAAAATGAAAAACGAAGGTTTTAGAAAAATGTTCAGTGAAGAGTTTGCTACCCATACAGATTCGTGTATTGAAAACTTCTTACAAGGAGATGTAAAATCGTTGTTTTCTAATATGAAACAGTTGTCAAAAGTTGTATTGGAAAATTTCAAACCTATGATTCCTTCTGCATTTCATAAAGTATGGAGAGAAGGAATTGAATCTAATGATTATTATTTGAAATTATGTGGCTCTGGTGGAGGGGGTTATATATTAGGTTTTGCCAAAGATTACGAAAAAGTAAAAAAACAATTAAAGGACTATAACTTAGAACTTGTTTATAGATTCTAAAAATGGATTTGCTAAATATTTCTGAAAATAATCGCAAAAAAAAGCGACCAGTCTATTACTCTTTTATAGGACTACTTTCAGTTATGCGAGGATATAATATCCTAATTGTAGTGATTGCTCAATACTTAGCTTCTATTTTTATTTTTAGACCAGACCAAGCTTTGAAAACAATTTTACTTGATGGGCATTTGTTTTTGACTGTATTTGCAACAAGTTTGGTGATCGCTTCAGGCTATATTATTAATAATTTTTATGATGCTGAAGTTGATAAGATAAACAAACCTCTCAAATCTCGTATTGATAGTTTTGTCAGTCAAAAAATAAAATTAAGAATCTATTTTTTATTAAATATGATAGGTTTTTTGGCTGGGTTTATTGTTTCTTGGAGAGCCGCATTATTTTTTGCTATCTATATTTTTTTAATTTGGTTGTATTCACATAAGCTTAAAAGACTGCCTGTTACAGGGGTGTTATTTGCTTCATTATTAGCTATGTTGCCTTTTTTTGTGGTTTTCGTATATCACAAGCATATTTCAGAAGTGATTTTTACACATGCTGCTTTTTTGTTTTTTATCATTGCCATACGAGAGCTTATTAAAGATTTGGAAAATATCAAAGGTGCTTTTGTTAATGATTATCAGACAGTACCTATAAAATATGGAGAACATTTTACAAAAATTCTAATTACAATAATTACGATTTTAGCATTAAATCCCGTTTATTTTTTATGGAAATACCCTGAAATCGGTTTAATGAAATATTATTTTTATTTGATTTTTGTGGTATTGTTGGCGTTTTCTTTTTTTCTATGGAAGGCTTCTTCAAAAAAACAATACAATTATTTACACAATGTATTGAAATTTATAATTGTTTTGGGGGTGTTTAGTTTGGCTTTGATTGATACCTCTGTTATAATTGCTAGAATTATAAAACATCTTCACTAATTTTAGGAAGTCTAAAATAAAAGTGTTTATGACAAATTTTAAGCTTATTTTTGCAAAAAATTAATAAACTTTATAATGAGTACAGAAAAAAACTCGTCGAGAGGACGACAACAAGGATCTAGTAGACCAAATTCAAAAAGAAGTTCAAATTCGCAAAGATCAGGTGAAGGAAAACCAGGGCAAGGTTTGAAAAAACGTCCTAGTAAATTTGAGAAGAAAGCACCTGCAAAAGTTATAAAAACAGATGCTGATGGAATTCGTTTGAATAAATACATTTCCAATTCAGGGATTTGTTCACGTAGAGAAGCAGATGTATTAATTGCAGCTGGTAGTGCAATGGTGAATGGAAAAGTAATCACAGAAATGGGATACAAAGTACAGTTGACTGACGAAGTTCGTTTTGATGGATCTTTGATCAATCCTGAAACAAAACGTTATATTTTGTTAAACAAGCCTAAAAATTACATTACAACTATGGACGACGAAAGAGGTCGTAAGACAGTTATGGAATTGGTACACATGGCGACAAAAGAAAGAATTTATCCAGTAGGTCGTTTGGATAGAAATACAACAGGGTTGTTGATGTTTACAAACGATGGAGAGATTGCTAAAAAATTGACACACCCTAAACACAATGTAAGAAAACTATACCATGCTTCTTTGGATCGTAAATTGGCGATAAAAGATTTACAAACCTTAAGTAGCGGTGATTTTTCTGTTGAAGGGAAAAAAGTTTTTATTGATGATGTCGCTTTTGTTGAGGGAGAATCGAAGACAGAAGTAGGTATAGAAATTCATTCTGGAAGGAATAGAATTGTTAGAAAGATTTTTGAATCCTTAGGATATAAAGTTGTGAAATTGGATAGAGTAATTTTTGCAGGCATGACTAAGAAAAATATTCAAAGAGGGCATTGGAGGCACTTAACTGAGCAAGAGGTTAACAATCTTAAAATGCTATAAGAGTATTTTTATAATAGAAATGATATTGATTATATCTAAAAGTCTTTTCTTAATTGGAAGGACTTTTTTTTATTCTAAAATTACGGTTTTAGAGCATGCAGCATCTCTCTTTTCCCAGGAGGACCTGGCAATCGAGTAACAGTAAAGCCAACAGCTTGCATTGCTCTTCTAACACTTCCTTTTGCAGAGTAGGTAACTAATACACCATTCTTTTTTAAAGAAGTATACATTTTTTGAAAAATATTTTCCGTCCATAATTCAGGTTGAACTCTGGCACCAAAAGCATCGAAATAAATCAAATCGAATTTATTAACATCGTCAATGTCATTGATAAATTGTTGTCTTTTTGTTAAAAAAAAATCTTCATGTACTCGTTGGCGTTCATCCCAGTGAAGTAAATGCATTTCTTCGAACTTGTGAGCAAAGTTTCTAGATTCCAACTCAGAAACATAATTCAATTGTAAAATTTCATCTTCTTGAATCGGATAGGCTTCAACACCAACATAATCTATTTTCAAATCTCGTTTGGAAGCTTCTAAGAGTGTGATAAAACAATTCAATCCTGTGCCAAAACCAATTTCTAAAATAGATAAATCCGCTCCTGCATGTGTTTCCAATCCATTTTTAATAAATACATGATAAGCCTCTTGTATGGCTCCATGTTTAGAATGGTATTGTTCATTCCAATCAGGCATATGAATGGTTGTGGAACCATCAGCAGTAATGATAATTTCTCTTTTCAAAATGAATTCATAAATTTCAGGAACAAATATACTCAATGGATTTAGCTTTTTGTGAGTTTTGATGAGTTTATTTTTTTCTTTCAATAGCTAAAATTTTCCAATGAAGCTGCTGATACAGTTTGAAATTATAGCTATTAGAAAGTGAGTATTAGGAGCATTGAGTATATGGTTAAAGGCTTTACTTACTTGCTGTTTTAGTATTGTTACTTTTGGTATAGAGGCCTTTTTATAGAGAAGTGTAGGTTTGAAATGATAAAATGTGCTGTTACAAAAAAGGTTTTTGGTTTTTATTTTGGAGTGAAAGGTATGATGATGATGATTTATCAATGATAATTCTTTTTAGAAATGGTCTTTTATGAATAAAAATAGTATTTTTGTATTCTTGTTTCTACTAAACAATTAGATCATGATTATAGATAAAAAGACAACAATAGACATTCAAAAAGCAAAGACTTCAAAAATTTCAGAAATTGATTTTAACAATCTTGATTTTGGAAATGTCTTTACAGATCACATGTTAGAATGTGATTATAAGGATGGTAAGTGGCAAACTATTAAAATAAGACCTTATGGTCCAATTTCCTTAGATCCATCTGCAAAAGTCTTTCATTATGGTCAAGCTATTTTTGAAGGAATGAAAGCATACAAAGATGAAGACGATTCTATATGGATGTTTAGACCTGATGAAAACCAAAAAAGATTGAATAAATCTGCAGTTCGTTTGGCTATTCCAGAATTTCCAGAAGCATTATTTTTTGATGGGTTGGAAACTTTGTTGAATATAGAAAAAGATTGGATTCAAAAGGAAGAAGGCAGTTCTTTATACATCCGTCCATTTGTAATTGCTACGGAAGCAGGGGTTTCTGCAAATCCAGCAAAGGAATATAAATTTATGATACTTTGTTCTCCAGCACA
>Ga0105356_10005530_pt1 | contig 11979 bp, 11 predicted proteins | sample GOMGulsemesocosm_3_FD_83502 | JGI IMG/M metagenome (GOLD analysis project Ga0105356, IMG submission 83502) | Methane-oxidizing microbial communities from mesocosms in the Gulf of Mexico - GOM9D Gulf of Mexico | ecosystem: Environmental > Aquatic > Marine > Cold seeps | place: Gulf of Mexico...
GACTACATGAGACTGGCCAATGACTGATTGTTCAATTTGTTTTTTTAATAATTTTATTTGGGTTAAAGCACTAGCTTGTTCACTCATTTGATATCCCTTTTCTTGGTGTTCTTTTATTTACGACTTTAAAGTATTTGAGCTCAGTTTGTTCCTACTTACTCATTACTAATCTGTAACCAATATCTGCCATTCGAACGTTATTGGTTGCACCATCACGCATAAATACTAAATTCTCTTGTGCAGAAAATTCATACCCGCCACCGCGGATGACTTTCATTGCTTTTACGCTTAGTTTTTCTTTATTGCCTACAAATGGATTATGACTATCATCTCTCTTATAAGCTTGACGGTTCATATCATCAAGACAAAACTCCCATAAATTTCCTGTCATATCATAAAGTCCTAATTCATTTGGCTTTTTTAAACCTACTGGGTGACTTTTTCTTTCAGCATTTTCACTATACCAAGCAACATCAGCAATGTTGTCAGAGCCGCTATACATAAAACCTTTAGATTTGTTGCCGCCTTTCGCTGCATAAGCCCATTGCGCCTCTGTCGGTAAACTAAAAGTTTTCCCTGTGGCAAGGTTTAATCGCTTGATAAATAACTGCATATTAAACCAGCTAACATTGTTAACTGGGCAATTGGCACATTGAAAGTAGCTATTATTCCACCCCATTATTTGCAGGAAAATGTCTTGAGTCAGTTCAAATTTACTGATGTAAAAGCCATCGAGACTCACTTGATGTGCAGGGCGTTCACGGTTTCTTGCCTCATCAGCATCAGAGCCCATTTCAAAAGTACCTGCTTCAACCCAAATCATATTTTTTAACAAGTTTTTGTGTAAGGTCTCAGACAAACTGTATTGCGAATTAGCCGAGTTTTTTTGAACTGTGTCGCTTAACTTCTCTGCTGTTGAGGCTGTTTTTTGACTTGTGCTACAGCCAAGTAATATCAAAGACAATAAAAAGAGACTTAAATAGGGTTTAGCAAAATAAGATGACGTTATATGAAGTAAGTGCATATGTTTGGGATATCTAAATGAGTGTCTAGTAAGTAAATTGGCTAAGGTATTGATGGTAAAGTTTAATAACTTAGCTAATTAACCTTCTTTTAAATAAATTTAAATGCCACTAAATCATTTTAGTGGCATTTATCAAAATGTTTTAGCTAGCTTTATGGAACGAAACTACCTGGTTTTTGGCGTTGTGGGAACTCTTTAAAGGTTGCTTTAAATTGACCTACTTTAACCATAGCAGGAGCCATCAAGAACATGTGTTCAGCCCACCATTGTCCATAACCTTCAGACTCATGATCCATACGTTCATATGGGTCCATTCTTAAGTTAAATATCTTAGGGGCACGGAGGGTAGTCCATGGATTTTGCCATACTTCTAAACCATGGGCGCGTTGCTCTTTAAATACAAACTTATATTGATTGAAACGTAAACCAACAACATCACCAGTATCTGAAGAGTAGATAAACTCTTCACGAGGACCTTTTTTAGAGGTATCTAAAAAGTGTGGTAAGAAGTTGTAGCCATCAAGGTGTACTTTGTATTTAGTACCGTCAAAGGTTCTGCCTTTTTTAAGCTTTGCTTTCACATTATCGTCACCAACTGCTGCCATAATTGTCGGCATCCAATCCATCATGGCGATCATTTCGTTAGAAACTTGATGTGGTTTAATTTTACCAGGCCATTTAACCATCATAGGTACGCGGTAACCGCCTTCCCAGTTAGTGTTTTTTTCACCTCTAAATGGTGTGTAACCACCATCTGGCCATAAGGCTAATTCTGCACCATTATCAGTGGTATACATTACAATAGTATTATCAGTAATTTTAAGCTGATCTAATTTATCTAATAACTGACCAACATGACCATCATGTTCAGCCATACCATCAGCATATAAACCTTGACCAGTAACACCTTCAGCTTCTGGTTTTAAACGAGTCCAAACATGCATGCGTGTTGAGTTGAACCATACAAAGAAAGGTTTTTTAGCTGCATGTGCTTTATCAATAAATTTAAGTGCAGCACCTAAAAACTCTTCATCAATAGTTTCCATACGTTTTTTGGTCACAGGACCCGTATCAGTTATTTTACCATCAGCAAATGAGTGAATAGCGCCACGAGGACCGAAACGTTTTTTAAACTCAGGATCTTTGGGATAATTTGGATGTTCAGGCTCATCCTCAGCATTTAAGTGATAAAGGTTACCAAAAAACTCATCAAAGCCATGGTTCGTGGGTAAGTGTTCATCTTGATCGCCTAAGTGATTTTTACCAAATTGTCCTGTCATATAACCATGTGCTTTTAATAATTTAGCAATGGTAGGATCTTTCTCATGAAGACCCTCTTCAGCGCCAGGTAAACCTACTTTGGTTAATCCAGTACGCATAGGGTGTTGACCGGTAATAAAACCTGCACGACCAGCTGTACAGCTTTGATCGCCATATGAATCAGTAAATAAAATACCATCATTAGCAATACTATCAATATTTGGTGTTTTATAACCCATAATGCCGCGGTTATAGGCACTAATATTAAAAGGACCTATGTCATCTCCCCAGATAGCGAGGATGTTGGGTTTTGAGGTGTCGGTTGTTGCCATTGCTGTACTTGATACGGCGATTAAACCTAAGCTTAAAACCAGCTTTTTAAACTTGCTTTGAATAACCATGGTTGTTCCTTATCACGGTGGAGGTATATATCACTCAAGTGTTTATTGAGCAATATGATAATTATTATCATTAAAGATATTACACCATTCCCTTGATAAATCTAGCTTTCTTAAAAGTAAAAAAGTAAAGGAATTGTACAGATCTCGAGTATATGTATTTGTAATTTAATTTTAGGTAATAAATATCAAGCAGACCTCAAGCTATTGATATTTATTCTAGTAAACGTTTCAGCTTTAATGTATTTTTTAATAAGTAAGTTAAATTAGCTTATCTAATTTTTTGTTAATATTTCAGCTAACTACATAACTTTTTTTATAGCCAAACTACAAGTAGAAATTAATTATGGACTGTTTAATCAAATATAAGCCAGATTTTAAATTAGCGTCATCCTTAATTTGTTTGATTGGTTTCATTGCTTGTTCAGTTGTCGAAGCAAAGGAAGCACCACCGAAGCTCGTTCTGCAGATAACTGTTGATCAACTTCGTGGTGACATGCCTAGTGTTTATTTAGATAAAATGGGCAAGGGTGGTTTTAAATACCTGCTAAGCGAAGGTGTAGTTTATAAAGATGCCCATCATAATCATGCGAATACCGAAACTATTGTTGGTCATGCAACCCTTGCAACAGGTGCATTGCCATCAGTACATGGCATGATAGGTAATGTTTGGTATGATGATAAACTACAGCGCCTTGTTTATAATGTTGAAGATTCTAGGTTTCCGTTATTATCAGCAGATGCAGGGGTAAATCAAAAAACTGAAATTGATCCTACTCAACGTACCGCTAAGTCATCTGGTCGTTCACCAAGCAATATTCAAGTTTCTACTTTTAGTGACGAGTTGATGATAGCTTCTAATGGTAAAGCTAAAGTTTTTGGCGTGTCAATTAAAGACCGTGGCGCTATTTCAATGGCAGGTCATACAGGTAAAGCATTTTGGTTTTCTAAAAAATCAGGAGAGTTTGTTAGTAGTGAATACTATTATGATAAATACCCTAATTGGGTTTTAGACTGGAATGCAGCAGAACCAATCAAAAAGTATCACCAAAAATCGTGGCAGTTGAGCCAAAAGCAAGATAACTATGTTTTTTCTAAACAAGATGACCAGCCATGGGAGACTGAGTTTCCAGGTTTTGGTCGAACTTTCCCACATCAATATGGTGAAATGTCTCATCCATATTTCACTACCTTCTTAACACTTAGCCCCGCTGGCGATGAACTAACACTCGACTTTGCCAAAAAGTTACTAGTAAATGAGCAGTTAGGGCAAGATGCAGTGACCGATTATTTATCGGTAAGCTTTTCTTCTACTGATTACGTAGGCCATATTTTTGGCCCTTCAAGTTTAGAAGCAGAAGATAATATGCTCAGGCTTGATAAAACAATAGCCAATTTATTAAAGTTCATTGATAAAAAAGTGGGCTTAGATAAAACCTTAATTGTTTTATCGGCTGATCATGGCGCTGCAGAAGTGCCCGCTTATTTATCAACGCTTGGTATGAAAACTGAGCCTGTAGCTCCCAAATCTTGGGATAAAACACCTAGCATGCAAGCCCTTAAAAAACAGTTCGGTATAGATAATGCGTTGATAAAAAGTTATTTTCACCCTTATATTTATCTTGATCGTGATTTAATTTCTAGGCGCAAGTTATCGTTAAAACAAGTACAAAAAGCCGTAGCCTTTGAAGTTGCTAAATTTGATGGTGTTGCGCTTGCAGTATCTAGTAGTGATATTGAACAAGGCAATACGCCACAAGACTATTTGCATACTTTAGTTGCTAATAATCACAGTAAAACCCGCTCAGGTGATGTTTATATTGTATTGGAAGCGCACCGCTTTATTGCAGATATGGAAGGGTTAAGTGTTGCTGCAACCCATGGCTCTCCATGGGGATATGATACTTTTGTACCGCTAATTTTTGCAGGTTTTAACCTTGATGATGAAGTGGTTTATGACAGAGTCAGTACCACTGATATTGCCGTGACTTTATCAGCAATACTTGGCATTAAGCCCCCATCAGGGGCTCAGGGGAAGGTATTGCAGAAAGTACTAGATGATGATTAACCTCTTCAGGCCATTATTTATTGAGATTTGTTAAATACGGATAACAAGAAAGTTATAACACGATGATAAAGCAGAATAACATTATTCTGCTTATTTTTTCTTACGTTTTACTACTCTACCGCATTGAGTACAGTTGCAAATCATTCTACTTGTTTTGAAATCTCTCACCCAGTCATTATCAGGAACATGTAGACCAAAAACACATTTAACTCTTTTCATTTCTTACTTCTCAGGCATTAATTTAGTGAGATTATGCCGTAGGGAATGATGAAAAACTGTTATTTTGATCTAGTCTATTGTTACTTACTGAAACGCTAACTTAGTGTTTTATTTAAATTTGATCTACCTTTGCGAAAAATAATCAAATAACAAACAGTGGTGCTAAATAATTAACTTCTTTTAAAATGATGACTCATGCTCACGGCGGTTATGCCATGGGCAAAAATGCTGAGTAAAACCGTTAATACAATAATACTCAATATATATTCATGCCCTGTTTTTCCAATTTTATCTAAAGCAATCAGTAGGTAAAGAATAGAAGCAATACCCCGAGGACCAAACCAAGCGATAAAAAACTTACTGTAGTTTGTTAACCCTGTCCCTATCAAGCAAACAAGTACAGGTACAATTCGTATTATTGTTAAACTAAGTAATGCATATGCTAATGCTTTAACATCCCAAAAGGGGGAGAAGGCAGGAACAATAATAAGTCCTAAAATGACAAAAACAAATAGCGTTAACATTTGACCTTCTGTTTCGCCAAATTCTTGAATTCGTTCACGTACACTAATATTTTTTACTCCTAAAAATAAGCCCGCTGAAAATGCAGCGATAAAGCCGTTACCTTCAAATAATTCTGCGCAGGCATAGGCTAAAATTGCGAGTGACAGGCAAGTTAACCGCTGAAATACAGTGTCCATCCAGTCTTTGTTATGAGAAAATTCAATAAGCTTACCGCCAATATAGCCAATAGCTCCTCCTATTAATGGGCCTAACGTGAGCTGCATAGCCATAAAAGTAAACCAATGATCTTCAGCTGAAATATGTCCTAAACCACTCGCTATAACGGCCAAGCAGACAAAAATAGGTGGTAAAGATATTCCGTCATTTAAACCGCTTTCAGCGCTGATGGAGTCTCTAATATTACTAGGCACACTTTCACTCTTCACAACAGCCTGACCCAGAGCGGCGTCCGTTGGCGACAGAATTAGCGCAAGTACAAGTAATAACCAAATATCAGTTTCTGGAAAAATGACTATAGCCGTTGCAGTGCCTAGTGCCATAGTTAATGGTAATCCAATGAGTAATAACCTAGCAGGTAAGCCTTTTAAGCGACTTTTAATATGGGCTAATTTGATGAAAGAGGCATCAACAAAAAGAATTATAATGAGGGTTAACTCAGCTAATACTTGTATGCCTTGGGTATCTGTCTCTAAGTGTAACCAAGAAAAACCGAGAGGACCTACTATCAGACCAATGCTAACAAACACCATGGGGGCGCTGATGATAGAGCGCTCTGATATTTTAGAGAAAAGACCGAAAAGTAAAATAATTATTGCCGCTAGCACAATAAGTTGATGATCTAGCATGGAAATAAAGTCCTTTTATATAAAAGCAGAGCTAGTTAACGATTAATAAATCATATTAAGGTAACATGTGCGAAATGAACAATACTTTATTGACACCTTATGCGCCGCTCTAGTTATCCAGAACAAGAAGTTAGCACCATTAATTGGCAAGCTTTCAAATTAATTTTACCGTATTTATTCGAATACAAAAAACGCATAGCCTTCGCCATGATGTGCTTGATATTTACCAAAATAGCCAGTGTGTACTTACCCTTCATCCTTAAAGATATAGTTGATACCTTAGATGCCAATAGCTCAGATAAACAATCAGCCCTGGTAATAGTGCCATTTGGTTTAGTTGCGGCTTACGGCATGGTGCGTTTATCGATAGTCGTTTTTGCTGAAATTAGAGATACTTTATTTGGCCGAGTTACCGAGCGCGCGATAAGACGTATTGGCTTAAAGGTATTCCGTCACTTACATTCCCTTGATTTAGATTTTCATTTAAATAGACAAACAGGTGGATTGTCTCGTGATATCGACCGTGGTACTTCGGGCATCAGTTTTTTAATGCGTTTTATGGTTTTTAATATAGTACCAACCTTACTTGAGATAGTGATGGTAGTGACGATATTATTTGTCAATTACGGTATTTGGTTTGCGTTAATAACCTTGGCTTCAATTCTCACCTACATCGCCTATTCTGTTTATGCAACAGAGCTGAGAACTCGTTATGTTCGTGCGGCTAATAAAGCTGACTCATCTAGCAATACCCGTGCTATTGATAGCTTACTTAACTATGAAACGGTTAAATATTTTACTAATGAAGAGTATGAAGCACAGGCGTATGACAAGCAGCTGTCAACTTGGGAGCAGGCAAAAATAAAAAACCGTTTATCACTGTTTGCTCTTAATGGCGGACAAGCATTTATTATCGCTTTCGCTATGACATCTATGCTGGCGCTAGCAGCTAATGAAGTGTCAGCAGGTAATATGACCCTAGGTGATTTTGTACTTATCAATGCCTTTATGATGCAGTTATTTATGCCACTTAATTTTTTAGGTTTTGTTTATCGAGAAATTAAGGGCTCTTTGGCCAATATTGAAAACTTATTTGGTTTATTAGATAAAAAGCCAAAAGTAGAAGACGTAGAGGGTGCTACTGAGTTAGCTTTGACTGAGCAAGAAGGGTGCAGTCAAGCCAGTATCGCTTTTAATAATATTACTTTTGCTTACAACCCAAAACGTCCGATCATTAAAGGCATATCATTTAAGGTTAATGCCGGTGAAAAAGTGGCTGTAGTAGGGCAAAGCGGCTCAGGTAAATCAACGCTAGTAAAGTTATTATTTCGTTTTTATGATGTTGACTCAGGTGATATTACCATTAACAAGCAGGATATTAACAACGTCCAGCAAAAATCACTTCGCGCTCATATTGGCATTGTGCCGCAAGATACTGTGCTTTTTAATGATACATTATTTAATAACGTGCAATATGGCTGTCCAACCGCGAGTGAAGCTGAAGTATTAAAAGCGATAGAGCTGGCGCACTTGTCAGAATTTATTGCTAGTTTACCTGATGGTTTACAGACTGTCGTAGGCGAGCGAGGATTGAAACTGTCAGGTGGTGAAAAGCAGCGAGTTGCGATTGCACGAACTATCTTGAAAAAACCACAAATATTAGTTTTTGATGAAGCAACTTCATCTCTTGATAGTCAATCAGAGCAAGCTATTTTAACAGCAATTAATGAAGTTGCTAAAAACCGCACCAGCTTAGTTATTGCACATCGTTTATCAACCATAGTTGATAGCGATAATATTATTGTAATGAGTCATGGCGAAATTGTTGAGCAGGGCAATCATTTGCAATTATTAGCGTTACAAGGGCAATACAGTAAAATGTGGCAGCTACAGCAGTCTTAAAAAAACATGGCTGAGTTAATATCTAGATTAAGTACCAAGAGTTTGAAAGTTATGAATAAAGAAGAGCAACAAACAACTTCTGAAATAAGTGCTACTAAGCAGTGGTTAGACGAAGTTATCATCGGTTTAAATTTTTGTCCGTTTGCTAAAAAGGAGTTTGTTAATAATACCATTTGTTATCATCAATCTAAGGTAGAGCAAGTTAAACCGGCTTTAAAAGAGTTGATAGAGCAATGTCACTACCTACAGCAACATGAAGAGATTGAGACAACTTTACTTATTTATAGTGAAGGTTTTCGTAATTTTGATCGTTATTTAGACTTGGTTGATTATGGCAATGATTTGCTGATTGATTCAGGCTTTGAAGGCATCTTTCAATTGGCGAGCATGCATCCAGAGTACTGCTTTGCTGATGATGATTTTGATGATGCCAGTAATTTTACCAATCGCTCTCCTTATCCTCTTATACATATTATTCGTGAAGCTAGTATGGCCAAAGTACTCAAAGTCTATAAAAATCCGGAACAAATACCAGAAGATAATATGGCGTTAGCAGAGCGCAAAGGCAGTCATTTCTTTCAGGATATTTTAAAGCGTATTCATCAGAGTCACCCGCAAAAGTAGCTGATATAGCAAGCGTATTTAATAGGTAACTATTCAATACGCTAAATTACATTTTATTAACGCTATGAGCTGGTTAAAACTTATACACTGCTATTCATATTATAAAAATATGAGGTTTGCATATGAGAACCAGTTATCATGGTAAAGAATACAGTTTCGAATGTTTTGAAGAACTTTGGGCATTCTACCGTACTATTTTAGTGGAGCAGTCTACTAATTGATGACGGTTTATTAAGTCGTCATAACAGTAGCTAATTACTTACACTGTGAAATAAGTCTTTTACTCTACTTAGGTCGCATTATTCAATTACTAGGGTAAAATGAAGCACTTTTAATAAATTCCCTTGTTATTTTATGTCTGCTTTCGAACAATTTTTACTTATTGCTATGGTGCATTTTTTTGCCGTAGCAAGTCCGGGCCCTGATTTTGCGCTTATCTTAAAGCAAAGTATCCGCTATAACCGTCGCATTGCTCTTTATACTAGTTTTGGTATTGCCGCGGGCATTGTCGTTCATGTAACTTATTCTTTAGTTGGAATTGGTCTCTTGATTGCCAGTGATGAACGCTTATTTACAGCGTTAAAATATATAGCAGCAAGCTATTTTTGTTATATTGCATGGCATTGTATTAGGGCTGAAAAGCCAGTTAGTCAGTTAACATCTCAATCAGATAGCAGCGCTGAACTAAAAACATCTCCCAATGAGCACGAAAAATTCAGCCATAGCGATTCAAAATTTCCTTCCGCCAAAAAAGCATTCTTTAGCGGATTTTTAATCAATGCTTTAAATGTTAAAGCAACACTATTTTTTGTTAGCTTGTTTTCTGTAGTCATTGCCCCTGAAACTTTATTGAGTATTAAGATTGCCTATGGTGCATATTTAGTGGCAGCTACAGGGGTGTGGTTTTGCTTCCTCTCTTATATGCTCACCCAAGAAAGAGTGCGTTTTATTCTGCAGCGCAAGGGGTATATTCTTGACCGTGTCATGGGGGTAATATTATTACTACTCGCGATTCAACTGGTATTAAGTGACTTAAGTTAACTGATCTTTACGCTTATTCTTTGGAGTGAAAAGTACTCTATGAGCAATTTGTTCCTTTTTGCCGTATAATACGCCGCAAATAAAGGTTAAATGTATTAAAAAGGGTTAGCTTTGCCAGAAAAAAATATATATGTGTCCATTGGTGGTAGTGTTGAGCGTGCGGTTAAAGGCGAGTACTCGATTGACGCTAAAGCTGTGCTTACTGAAGCATGGCAGCAAACATTAAAGTCGAGAATGTCTATTAATCTCGGACTGATTTTTGTCTTACTGTTTGGCATGATAGTGTCGTTTATTGCCAGTAGTTTTTTTGGCGGAATCGAGCATGTAATCGAAGATCCTGAATTATTACAGCTGATAAATATCATCGTCACCATTGCGGTTTGGCCGTTTATTGCAGGTATTGAAATGATGGGGGTATTTCACGCAATAAATAAACCTACCGACAGCAAAATGGTTATATCTTTTTTACACCGAGGAAGTTGGGTTGCACTTTGTGCACTATTAACGTCCCTACTTATTAGCATTGGCTTTCAACTTTTGGTCATTCCAGGTGTTCTGTTAACGCTACTATTATCATTAACTATTCCGCTAGTTGTTGAGAAAAGGCTGACGCCTATGCAAGCTATTGTTCTATCAATCAAAGCATTACGTTTTAAAATAGTATCTTTGTTAGCTATCTACTCAATATTATTTATGGCATTAGTTTCTCTGATATTCCCAATTGCTCTATTGATTGATTCAAGTCTAGCGCCGCTTGCCATTATGGTGTTTTTATTTGGTTTGTCTTACGTAGCGCCATGGTACTACAACGTTAAAGGCGTGTTGTACCGAGAGATCTTTGGTGTTTACACCGACGAAGCTAGTGTTCAGGATGATTCAATTGAATCTGGTAATAAAGACTCTGACCATAACGGCTCAGATGATACTTTTTCCGCTTAATTTTTATCATAAATAAGGAGTTTTTATGAAAAGAAGGCTATTCATTCGTTTTATTATCTGTTTTTCATTGGCAGCAGCTATAGTCGCGCCTTTTACTTTTTTAGTACCTAAGCCTTTAGTGATTAAGGCTGAGTTAAATCCTGTGGTTGTAAAGTCGGTTGTCGCAGCTAAACCTCTGGTAGTTGAGACTGCTGTACCTGTCATTGAAAAAGTAAAGGTAATTGAGCCGCCGTTACATACAGTAGACTTACCTGATTTTTCAGCTATTTACGATATTCCTACCAAAAAACGCCGCTTCTTTGCGTTTATGCGCCCGGCCATTGAAAATAAGAATACTCAATTAGCTCAGGATAGAGCTGCTCTTGAGTATTGGCATGAGCAAGTATCTTTAGGCTTGGGCTTAACAGAAGATGAACAAGTTGCTTTAGCGCAATTTGCTAAGACATATCGTATAAACAAAGAAAGCTCCACATTACAGCAACTCAATGATTTATTGATGCGGGTTGATGTGATCCCAACCTCATTGGTATTAGTGCAAGCAGCTAATGAGTCCGCTTGGGGGACTTCACGTTTTGCCCGTATAGGCCTAAATTTCTTTGGTATTTGGTGTTACCGAACAGGTTGTGGCATGGTGCCTGGTGGTAGGGATACTGGAGCGAAACATGAAGTAGCGGCTTTTCAAAGTGTTGATGAAGCAGTTTCAGGTTATTTTAATAATATAAATAAACATAATGCTTACCATGTTTTTAGAACAATCCGTGCAGAGTTAAGAGCTCAAGATCAACCACTTGATGCAGAAATACTTGCGACGGGCTTATTGCCTTATTCTGAACGTGGTGCTCATTACGTGTTAGATATCACTGATATGTTACGCCACAACCAGCGCTACTTTGTCGCACCGAGTAATCATACAGCTCTAGCGGACTGATCATTTTAATTATTAGTACTAGTTTAATTTTATTAAAAATAAAACGGCCACTGTCTTAGACAGTGGCCGTTTATGTTTTAGGGCGATAATTGCTTTAAATGTTATTTAAGTTTTTTTACTTCACTTCAATTACATTAAGTTGCTGCTCTTCGTTAAGGTAACTTTTCGCACCTTTATCCTCAGGCGCTGAAATAGATACTTCATCA
>Ga0105356_10005542_pt1 | contig 11965 bp, 7 predicted proteins | sample GOMGulsemesocosm_3_FD_83502 | JGI IMG/M metagenome (GOLD analysis project Ga0105356, IMG submission 83502) | Methane-oxidizing microbial communities from mesocosms in the Gulf of Mexico - GOM9D Gulf of Mexico | ecosystem: Environmental > Aquatic > Marine > Cold seeps | place: Gulf of Mexico...
CAGTAATCTCCGAGGCCCAATAACAGGTATCGGACCAATATTAGCATTTATCTCTGACGATCTTGCTTTGTCAGCCACGCAAGCAGGTATGCTAACCACATTGCCTTTACTCGCCTTTGCTATCTTTTCACCTATTTCATCGGGACTCGCACGTAAGATAGGCCTTGAACCATCATTAATGTTGGCACTGCTTGCTATCACGAGCGGTATCGTTATTCGCTCTGCAGGCTCAACACTCACCCTGTACTTAGGCACTTGTATCATCGGCATCGGTATTGCGATAGGGAATGTACTTTTACCCAGCTTGCTAAAACGCGACTTTCCCAACAAAGTGCCGACGTTGACCGCTATTTATGTATTAATGATGGGGGTTGGCGCAACCATCAGTTCAAGCACTACAATCCCGATGCTTAATCTGGCTGATACACTTAATATTACCGCCATTCCAAATTGGGCATTCGCATTAGCCACCACACTCATCCTGCCTGTTATTACCATGCTCGTTTGGTTACCACAAACAAGTCATCACACAAAACCGGCTACGGACACTGCCGACATTGATAGCCATAGTTATATGTGGCGCTCTGCAGCCGCTTGGCAAGTCTCTGGATTCTTGGCGCTCAACTCATTTATTATGTACGCCTTTATTGCCTGGTTACCGAGTATCTTAGTCAGCAATGGTTATTCAGAACATCAAGCGGGTTACATCCATGGGATCTTACAACTTGCCTCAGCAGCACCCGCCATCGTATTAATACCACTGATGGCAAAAATAAAAGATAAACGTGTACTGAGCTTAATGATGACAGTACTGGCATTCATTGGGATCTCCGGATTATTCCTGATTCCCCAACACGCAGTTGCTTGGGTGATGATGCTTGGTTTTAGCTGTGGGGGTGGTTTTATTCTCGGCTTATCCTTTGTCGGTCTGCGTACTCATAACGCACACCAAGCAGCCGCATTGTCGGGGATGGCACAATGCATAGGTTATCTATTTGCAGCAACGGGACCGATTATTTTTGGCTCATTGCATGAAGTAACGGGAAGCTGGGATATGGCCTTAACCCTCACTGCAGGTATAAGTATTATATGGGCAAGCTTAGCTATGCAAGCAGGTAAATCAGCGATCATCACTCGGCCAGTCAATCCGTCGGATAATAGACTAAACGAACAACCCAGCTAGGCAGAAAGTAATCCGCCTTAGATAACGCTTTTATTTAATAATAGCGGAAGCAATCGGTGATGTGATCGTTAATCATCCCGATTGCTTGCATAACAGACCCTTGGTAGCAGAGAAATCAGCAACCATCCGTTTTCACAGTAAACGTTTGGGTTGAACTGGTGTGGTAATATTCTGCATAACACAAACCACTCTGTAAATTACCGGTCCCATAACCAATACGCGAATAGCCATTATCTTCATAAACGCTAACGTTAGCATAGGTCGCAATTCTTGACGTACTTGTTCTAATGTCTAAATCAGGCGTACCTAATGCTAAAAAAGTTTCAATAAAGTAGACACTTGGCGTGGTCGCTTCACTCCTTGTTTCTGGATAACCACGATAAAATTGATAATCACCGTAGTCAGTCGCGATAGTGACATCATCACCAAGTATATTCTCAATTTGCGCTTGCATATGCAGCAGCCTCACCGTTTCCCGAAGGCTACCGTGAAAATTTTCGACCGCTGCTTTTTTCGCATCACTCTTTAAATTAATAAAGTGTGGGATTGCGGTTGCAGCAAGTACACCAAGCACAATAATCGTGATAACTAGTTCAATGAGTGTAAAACCGCCACTTCTTTTAGACGCAATTGAATCCATCTTTTTTCTCTATTAAAATTTTGCCACAGTATGCCTCATAAAATACTGAGTTACACAGCGTAATTCAACAATAATTAGATCAATACTCACTTAAAAAATGAATTGGTAAAGGAAACCAGCCCCAACCGCCATCCCTAAAATCACAAATAAGAAGGCTGCGATCATTTGGTTTTTAAAGATAGATTTAAGTAAAATCACTTCTGTTAAACTCGCGCCTGCACTGCCAATGATTAATGCCATAACGGCACCTAGGCTCATGCCTTTTGCTGCTAATGCTGCACTTAATGGAATGACCGCTTCTGCACGAATATACAATGGGATACCAATCACGGCGGCAACAGGGATCGCAAACGGGTTATCTTCACTCGCCAGACTGGCCACAAGCTCTGTTGGCATAAAGCCATAAATCATTGAGCCTAGCGCAATACCACCGATTAAATAAGGTAATACTTTTTTAAAGTCAGCCCAGGTACTGTGCCAAATTCTTTTCCATTTATTTACCGGTGCTTGTTTACCACCACACGCAGATGCACAACCTTTGGCTTCTGGCTCAATATACGCTTGTGGTTTGACGTACTTTTCAAAGCCCAATTTTTCTAAGGTATAACCAGCAATAACCGACACACCCATGGCGATGGCAAAATAAAACACGGTTACTTTAATACCAAAGGTCACAGCAAACAGACCGATGATAATTGGATTTAATAGTGGACTGGCAAACAAGAACACCATCATAGTACCGAACCCTGCTTTAGCACGTAACAAGCCTTTCAAAAAAGGAATTGTTGAACATGAGCAGAACGGTGTGATCGCTCCTAACAAACCTGCAATGATATAACCCTTGCCATGTTTACCACTCAAGATACTTTGGATTTTGGCTGGCGGAATATACTCTTGCAACACACCAACTAGATAACTAATCAGTAAAAAAAGTACCGTTAACTCTGCGGCTAAGAAACCAAACATACCTAAGGTATCCATCACCATTGCTTGTGTAATATTGAACATAATTAAAATCTCTATACTTCTGGAATAGTCGAAATATAAACTTTGAGGTGAGTGATGTCAAATATATTTCCATAATAACCGAAATAAATAAGTAGACCTAAAAGAACTAACCCCCCTAAACGAAGGCTATAGCGTGAATAATTTTGTATTATCAGGAGACGTACACTGAATTGGACGAGCCATTATAGATATGTTTAACGCTGATTTGCCGTTTTATCATGATACATCTTATCATCTATATCACGTAATAGGTCCTGAAGTGATGTCATTTTAAAACGCTTTAATGAAATGCCAGCAGACACAGATATATCGAGTTTTTCTCCCGTTTCTTTAATATTAAAACTGAATCGCTGCAAATTTTTGCATGAGTCAGATACTTCAGGCACGACTTTATTAAGGGTAAGTACAAACTCGTCACCGCCAATACGATATGCTTTTCCTGGCCAGTTACGTAGAATATTTTGAGCAAGTGCTACGAGCACCTGATCACCGACATGATGACCGTAAGTATCATTAATCTGTTTGAAATGATTAATATCCAAATAAACAAAAACACACTCACTTTTAACGCCCGACTTGAATCTACGAGTCAGTGCTCGTCGGTTGCCTAGTTTAGATAATAAATCTGTCGACGTTTGAATATATAAATAATAGGTAAATAAAAGCAAGAATATAACAACAAAAACAAAAGAAATTTGAGTAAATTGTATATATTTTTTCTCTGCTAACAAAGCTGACTTCCAGTCAGGTTGTAGGCCATGAAAGTTGACTATGTTATTCACATTAACGAGAGGAAGTGCTCCGGAAAACAACATCGCGTAATCCTTCCCCAACGCAGTACGTTGAAAAGCCATCGCGATACCGGTGTCGATTTCAGTAGATATCGATTTAACCTGAGATACAGGCAATATTCTGCGCGCTTTTGTCATCAGTTTATTGAAGTTACCTTCACCTAGCGGGATGTAATCTACACGGCCATTAAGTAAAGCTTCAATCATCTTATCTTGGCTCGAAAATCTATAGATTGGTTTTTTAGGTAAGCGTTGGCTAATAAAACCTTCAAAGTAATCCCCCTCTACAACACCTAGCCGCTCACCAACTAATTCAGACACTCGATGATATTGATTTGTTTTGTAACCCGCACGACTGATCAGCAATAAGTGAGGTTTATAATAGGGTTCACTAAAATAGAACATATCTTTACGGGAGTCAGTGATGACCATAGCAGCTAACATATCAATCGATTTCTTATCTAGATCATCATAAATATCGACCCAAGATTCATCAACATCATTCACTAATTGGCACTTAAAGCCTAATATAGAACACGCTTTTTTAACGATAGAAAAACTCAACCCATTAGTTGGTGCGCTGCCATTTTGTTGTAAATCCTCAACTTTAAATTGGATGACATGATTAATATTCACATTACTCTTCGCGACCTTTTGTCGTAGTAACGTTAGTCTGATATCGTACTCATTTTTATTAATCACAGTCGCTACCTGATTCTGTAGATTATTTTTACTGAGTAGCCGATTAATATCATCGAGTACATAAGCATTTTTTCCATGTTTAGTCGCAATGGAAACAGGTATGAGATCAAAAACACTTGATACTCTCTCTGCTTTAAAACCCTTTTTAAGGGCACTCTCAAGCATCCCAACATTACCAATAACGGCATCAACATACTCGTGCTGAAGGTTGTCAAACACAGCATCAACATCTTTATAAGTATCAACATATATATTTGAAAGTTGTCGTTTTAGGACATCACGATATGCTGAACCGCTAGGGATTGAAAAACTATAAGCTGTTGATTTATTAAACTTATGTTTTGTGAAAACATATGATAAATCGATATGAATAGGTGCCGTAAAATCCAAAAAAAACGCCCTTTCAGATGTATATGTGATATCCGCAGCAAAATCCAAATACTCTGTACCCAACAAATACAATACGTCATCATAATTGTCATAATAATGAAAATTAAAGTTAATCAATAATTCATCTGCAATATTTTCAAAAATAAACTCACTAACCTTGTCACTTCTAATGATGCCAACATCATAGGTTTTATTTTTGGCAAAGGCATAGTCAACACTGAGTAAAAAAATTAAATAGACAATAACAAAACTTTTCATCGTATATGAAATCACAATTGAGCATTATTAATAAAGGTGATGTTTTCAATTGGCTTTGGCTTAGAAAAAAAGAACCCTTGAACAAAATGAATATTCTCTTTTTCCATCAGTTCAACTTCACTTTGTCTTTCAACACCTTCAACAACTATTTTCGCCCCTAGCACTCTTACTATCTGGCATGTTAACGAGAACAGCTCCGCTCCAATTTTATTATCAGTATTCATTGTTAGTGTGCGATCAATCTTAACGATATCAAATTTGTATGTAGACAAATAACCTAATGATGAATAACCAGAGCCAAAGTCGTCTAACGCAATTTGCACCCCCAATGATCTAAATTTTTTAATTGTTTTAGCTGTATTAAACTCATCTTTAATCAACACATCTTCGGTTATTTCTAAAATGATACTAGAGAAAGGGATAGCTACTTTTTCAATTTTTTCTTTTACAGCATAAAAAAAATCTTTTCGAATAAATGTCACAGGCGATACATTAATTGAAACTGTAATACCAAATTCCTTAATTATCGCGGCGGTTTCAGTCAATGCTCGATGCAATACCCAAAAATCGAGTACAGCTGCCAAACCCACTTTATTAAAATCATCTATAAATATTGGGGGTGTTATTTTACCTTGATTATCTTTATGCCGAATCAAGGCTTCGATAGACACAATATTTTTAGTGATCAAATCATATTGTGGTTGATAAAATAATACAAAGTCCCCACTCCGTTGCAGTTTATTGATACGGTTCTGAGCAAGAATATTCTGATTCATTGCTGGTAGCATGCCACCTATCGATTTACTTTCGTCCAATTTGTCATAATTAAAATAGTTATCTGAAATAGACTTAGAAAAAACCACATTTGCCATTTTTATACCATCCATCCGACGAAAAAATGGGTAGTAGATGAAGATACCGAAAATGACAATGGCCGCTTGTAATACGACTGCGTTCACATCTCCATCTGTAGATAAATAGCCACTGTATAATGTCGGTGTCATCCAACTAATTGGAATAGTCACAGGCGCGACTAAACCTAATGTCGTCACGAAATAGGCAAGAGACAGAGACAATATGGGAACCATAATAAAGGGAATGATTAAAATGGGATTAAACATGACAGGCAAGCCATATATCACTAATTCATTAATATTAAAAAAACTAAAAATTAATGACACAGCACCAAGTCGACGATAGCCTCTATTTTTTGTTAATAACATACAGATAACTAAACTCAACGAATTCCCAGCACCACCTATCGACGCATAAGCGGTCAAAAAAAGGCTATTCATAATATGCTCAGAATGGCATTGAATATCACCAATCGCTACCGAATGACCGCAATCAAAGCCAGCAGAAGAACCAGAAAGTACAGCATGGCCATTCATTCCGATGAACCAAAGTAGATTCCGACTTGTTTCTAACAGAAGCGCATTAATTAAAGGGTTAATATCATAATCGGTAAACCCACTGACCGTTTCTGTCATCACTAAACAAGACAGGTAGAATGCAGGAAGCCCAAGTATAACAATAACGAATAAGGTGACACCGACAAGGTTTATCGACTGATCTATTACAGAGGGTAACTCAGAGCGCATAAGCCATTTTTTGCTCTGAATATAAAAAATAAGTTTAGAAACAAATATTGGTGTTAAAACCGCAATAAAAAACGGGACATTCATATTAAGCAGCGAAGTGCTGTCTATAAACTTACACGTATTACATATAATTAAAACGATCACTAAAGATGAAGTAATAACTAAAACGCGGGATACACCTTCTTTTTTAGAAAGAAATAAAGAAAAATAAGTCAGCAACAATATCGGGTATAACGAGCGTGTACTTTCTGAAACAAGTCCCATAAACAAACTTAATCGATGAAATTCAAACACCTCAAATGAAGATGATAAAACATCACATAAAGCTGAAATAATAGGAATAGGCAACAACATTACAAATGTATTGCAAAGACCACGTAAATAAATATTCCTTGATAAATAATCAAAAAATGTATTAACAACATTATTCAGCATAATATACAGAAATCCATACCCGTTACTTTACAAATCAAAACCTTAAGTACGTGCGCTGTTTATTAAAGTCATAAAACTTCCAGAATTAATAGGCTTTGAATACTTCCACCCCTGAACTTTACTCACACCAAGTTCAAGGACTAGCGATTCATCATCCTCATTTTCTATACCTTCAAAAACAATATCATCACTAAAATTTCTTATTTCACGGATCAGGACTTTAATCGAGTTTTTAAAATCTTGATTATTATGCATAGCATTGAATAAACTTCGGTCTAATTTGATACAGTCAAATCTAAATTCACTGAGTATTATCAATGACGAATTACCCGTAGTGAAGTCATCTAAAGAAAATTTAATACCAAAATCATGTCTTATTTCTGTTATAAAATCGATAACTTCACTTTTATGCTTAGGCAGTATTGACTCAGTAATTTCGAATTCTAAGTTTTTTAGCATTTTATTTTGAGTCAGCAGATCCCTCACTTTTTTCTTAAACGTTTTACACATAATACTTTCTGAACTCACGTTAATAGAAAACACGATATCCACCATATTATTAACATTTATAAAATCAATGGACTTCTCCAAAATAATATAATCTAACTCAGGTATTCGTCCACATTGCTCTAAATACTCTACAAACACCTGAGGAGAGTAATGCTGCCCATCGACACAAAGACGAGCTAAAGCTTCAGCTCCATATATATTCCCGGTATTCAAGTCAAATTTAGGTTGGAAATTAACATCGAAACTTTTTGCTATTATCGCTTTGTTAATAACATCTTTAATTATATTTCTATCAATATAATCTTGTACTTCTTTTGAACTTTCGTAAGAGTAAAATATGCAGCCGTCATCGAGCGCATTCGCATACATCGCTTCTGCACTCGAAATAAGATCTACTTTAATGTCACTGGTCATTTTTCTAACGCCACAGTTAAATATGACTCTTTGTTCATCTGAATTATTCTTCAATATTCCCAATCTACATTCAAGTATTTCTACTGAGCTATTTTTTGAAAAGACAACAAAATGATCTCCATAAATCCTAAATATTTTATCACCCGATGGAAAACTATTTACAAGAACAATTGAAAAATTCTTAATTACGTTATTAGCATATTCAACGCCCTCAGCTTTCTTAATACTCTCTAAGTTCGATATACTGATATAAGAAATATAATTGTAATTATTTTTCCTATGATATTTTTTCATCATACTTGAGTTTAACAACTTTGTGAGGGGATCAACGGTCACTTTTTTATAAACGTAATAAAGATAAACCACAAAAATCAGAGAGAGTATAATATAAGAATAAAAATCTCTTAATCTCAGTTCCTTTTTACCATCAATAACAGATTGTAAAGTAAGGTCTCTACCATGTTTTTCGACTGCAACATATCCAGTGTTATTAGATATCTCTATCAGTGAATTAAGAATTGACAATAAAGCGTTACTTTCAGGATGATCTTTAGGGACTAAAAAGACAACAGATTTAAAACTAAGCTGTTCTTCAGTAAAGTTTAACCCTGGATTTTGCGCGAGTAATAGCGTTCCATCTAAATTTGTCGAAATAAATGCATCAACCTTACCTTCCATAAAGTATTCGACCATTTCTTCTTGATGTAAAAACTCTATATACTTTTTTGACGGAGAACGTAGATCTATCGGCATTTCTTTCATTATGCCTATTCGCTTTACATCATTAATTTCAGTATTTTTAAACAGTACAATACGAACCAAACCTAAACTATTAGTTGGCCTGTTATCGTTCAATTTTTCTTTATCATATATAGCCATCTTTACGTCATCGCCATATAATTTAAAACAGCTATCATCATGGCAATCTCGATCAACAAGATTAATGCCATAGATCTCATCTGCAAGATTCTTATACTTGTTAAATATCAATAGGTTGCTATATTTATCGGCATAAAAAGGAAATAAGTGAAAATCCATTAATACATTAATATAGTTACCATTCTGTAACGTTTCATTCGACAATGATAAATACTGGTTATTAAAACCGGTAATTTCCTTCTCCAATTGAGTTTTATCGATACCTTCGATAATGTCATTTATCACAGGTAATAATTTTTTACTTTTGCTTTTTATCACGGCGATATGGCTGCCTATCATTTTCGATATGGGCATTTTAAAATCATGATAGTTTGTAATATGGGAGCTACCCGAAACAAATAGCGGTTCTTTATTTAAATCCGAAATAGACTCAACTAATTTTATATCATTTTCAAATCCAATTGATTCTAAAAAAGTTTTGGTCATTTCAATCCAAGCAGAACCTTTTAATGTCGCTATTGATTGTCCCGATTTCAGACTATTTATTAACGAGTTATTACTCACTATGTAAGGAATTTCATCACTGATGTTTATTGAATAATCTAGATATTGATTTCGTTCTTTCGTCTTGAGAAGATCAAAAATCAAATCTACGTCCCCACGCTTAGCCAATGCAAGCAATTCAGCGAGGGACTTTTGAATAATAAGGGTCTCAACGCCTAAGCAGTTTTTGAGTGGTTTTTCTATGATTTCATAGGCAAAATCGCCATTCGAACTTTTTCTTGTGTATAGGCTATCGCTTACAACACCTACTTTGATTACTTCATTCTGATAAGGAGACATACTCGTTACAGCATGGTTGGTACTACAAGTGGCATAAGAGGGGGTTACAAAGATAAGAAATAATAGTGGCCACAAGTAATGTAGCTTAAATATAAAAGAAATCGACTTCATCATAAGGGGTTCACACTCTATTACTCTTAACTTACTAGACCAATTGTATGAGTGTATCGAGTTTTACCCTTTTTAACTTTAAGCAACTTTAAACCATTAATAAGCAAAGCAGCTTACACTTCCTTAAAGACTGGCTGTTACCGGTTACTTACACTTAGAAGGTATCCACGATAAAAAGCGCTAGGAGAAATAATGAAAAGGGTTTGTTTAATATTAAAATCGATGTTCATCGCATTACTACTGTCTCAGAATACGATGGCTTATGCAGAAACGATTGAAGGTAAACATTACGATAAGATCAAAAATGATTTCTATGCAGAAAGCCTCGGTGTTGAGAAATTCTTTTCCTTAACGTGTCGGCCTTGTTGGAAGTTAAGTATGATATTGCCTAATATCAGTAAGCTGAGCCAGCAGCATATATATAAAACACATGTCGTATTTGATGATGCAACGCGAACCGCAGCAACACTGTATTACTCTGCGACAGTTCAAAATAAAAACCTTCCAGATAATTTTATCCGTGAACTCTTTTTAATTGTTCAAGCATCAGCACCAATTACAGGTAGCTCAGTAGCGAACCTGTTTACTCGTTACCAACTTAACCCTATCAGTCAGTTAACAGGAGAACAGCAAGCTCAAGTTAATACTCAACTCGCTCGTTCAGAAAGACTGACAGCACAAGCCACAATCATGCAAATTCCAAGCATTATTGTAAATGGTACATACCAAGTAAATATGCGCCCACATAAATCTATAGCAGAGCTATCTGAAACAATTAAAAATCTGGCCGATTTGAAGCATTCATGAGTTAAAAAATAGCGTATTACACGAAAAGATCTCTCCCCCTAATTTATAAAAAAAGGGGGGGATCATATGATTCAGAGAGATAACAGTTTAGTGGTTCATTACCAGTGTAACCTGTCCACCATTGCTATTATTATGAAGAAAAACCTTTCCACTCAACAGCTTCGTCAGTTCAAATATTAAAACCAAGCCAATGCCAAACCCATCTTTACTTAAGATATTAGCAATATCCCCCTTATTAACGGCTGATATTGTTTTTTCTGAAAAGCCCTTACCGTCATCCTTAATTCTCACCACATCTACATTAGGGTAGGATGTAAGTGAAATTATAATCGTGTTATTTGCATAACGTTCGGCATTAGATAAAATATTTAAAAATAGAATTTTAAGCAGTTTTTCATCACTTTGAATTGTTTTAGAACAGTTAACTAACTCGAAGTTTTTATATCCTCCCAGCGTTGAAATCGTAGACTCCAAAACGTCAACCAAATTGACATCCTCTCGGCACAATACGACTTCTTTGTTCAACAATTTAAAAAGATGGAGGCTACTTTCACACAGCGTATTTAAGCTACAGACTTGCGTACCCAAACGCTCTAAAAGAAATTCATTGTTACCTTTGTTCGACACCAATATATCGCTTGTCAGTTGAATGGCTGCCAGGGGAGTTCTGATGTCATGTGGCAGTGTTGCGTAAAGCATCTTTTGTTTAATAATAAGCTCATCAATCGCACTCGCCATCTTGTGTTGGTTTCGTATCAAGCTGCGAATAGACTCAGGTCCGGTTTCTTCTACTCGGGTCTTAAATTTCCCGTCAGAATAGCTCTCAGATAAGAAGTGAAGAGACATTATCCCATTACTCCACGCTCGAAGCGATATCAACAAAATCATCAAGGTGCATAAAATTTGAATGGCATCATCTATTAATTCAATTTTTTTTAGCTCCTTTACCACAGGCGCATTCGCGTAGGCTTCACTATCAAAAGTCGCTCGGATAAACTTAACATCATCATAACTACTTGTAATTGAATGCAGGTTGTCCTGAGGTAAATTTGTAGCGTAATTAGAGTCTGCATTACATTGAAACTGCCAGACCGCCGCATCGGTATGAGTATGGTTGTCATGGTTTTCCAAACCCTTTATCACCATTTCGACACGGTTAAGATTAAGTTGGTCTTCAAGCGCTTTCTTTTGAGGGTTTATGAAAATATCAGAAATAATTGAACTGACAACATAGCCCAATATGACGGAGATAAATACTTGGGTAATGAATGTTTTCATCGTTTTATCATAGGGTAAGAAAGAAAGAAGCCTTTCGCTCGTCGATTTTTTATCAACTCAACACCCGGTAGCTGTATAGCGAATTTCTTTCTCAACGACGAGATACGCATATATA
>Ga0105356_10005543_pt1 | contig 11963 bp, 10 predicted proteins | sample GOMGulsemesocosm_3_FD_83502 | JGI IMG/M metagenome (GOLD analysis project Ga0105356, IMG submission 83502) | Methane-oxidizing microbial communities from mesocosms in the Gulf of Mexico - GOM9D Gulf of Mexico | ecosystem: Environmental > Aquatic > Marine > Cold seeps | place: Gulf of Mexico...
CTGACCGCGAAAGCCGAAGTGCGAGTGCTGGATATCGATGCCATCACCGGCAAATCCCTCGGTCCAGCTACCAAACCCTGAGCAAGCAATACGCTAGCACTCATTGTGTACGCAAGAGGATTAACGTCAGCTAGTTAATAATGCCTACGCGTATATCAGTCTCTGATTCGGAGAATAAGCGACTGGCTGGCGGTGGCCATTAACTTGCCCGACTGGGAAAACAGCTGCATTTGACCTTGCACAAAACCGCCGTGAATACCCTGAATCTGGATATCGCACAGTACCCAGTCGGTCTGCTCGATGTGCCGGTAGCGGATGGTATTGTCTAGCGAGTTACCACCTGCATTGCGGCCGATGGCATGACCAATGGCCGAGGGGATAAAGTCAGCGATTACCGCCAATACAGCGGAGTCGATAGGCACCGCAGTATCCAGCGGCCTGGCCCACAGCACCACATGCCCGTCGTCGCTCTTGTCGCCACCGGCACACTCCAATCCCTGGCGACCTTTTACCACCCTCACCTCAAACTCGTTGTGCAAACCGGCGGCGCCGCTGCGCCAGTGTTCACGCAACTTGCACTGTGCGGGCAAAGGGGCTGGCGGCGCGCTCACCCACTGCTCTGAAATATCTCCAGGACGGCTGCCCATGGCAGCGTTGACAGTAAATATTTCCCGGTCGTCTACATGACCAATCACCCGGGCCTGGGTGGTGTATTTACCGCCCACTGGCACGTGTACGTCTAAGTCGACTATTGCACCGGGTCTGGCGTAAGACAGGTATTGGGCGGTAGCCCAGATCGTAGGACGGCCAGTGGTGCGCTCCATAGCGGTAATGGAAGAGGCCAGGCCGGCGCCACCAAATAAAAAGGTAGAGCCTTCGGGGCCAACGCAAATCCTCGGCTCCACCGGCAGTAACCAGCGGTGTGGATTGTGGGTAGCCCGCAAATCAAACAGCCCGGGGCCGGCCGCCTCGACGTCTGTGTTGCTGGACCCTAGTCCTTGTTCTGACATTATTAACTCACTTACTATATTCGAGGCAAGCTTGCGTTGATAATAACGCCGCCAGACCCCGGTGGAAAATAGTTGAGTATTATAGCAGCTTCCGCTACTGGGCAGCGCCTGTTCCGTTATTACTGTCGCAGTCGCAACTGCACAGTGACCTTCAATACATCGCGGCGCATCTGCTTCAATAACACGGTTCGCTGCTGTGCACTAACGGCCTCGTAGCTGAGGCGATTAATCGCTTCACTCGCCGCCAACAGCGCCGGGGCCCAGGCGGCGCCATCGGCGCTTATACGCCGGGCAAAAGTGAGTGCACCCTCCTGTTGACGACGGCCGTAGCCCGCCGCAGCCAGCCGCCGGCACAGCCTCAGGTATAGGTGTACTTCGGCGCTGGAGCGGGGTTGGCCCCGCCCCGCTAGTACTAGCACCGCCACCAGCGTCATCACCAGCGCCCCCATACCAACAATCAACAGCGACACCCTCAAGGCGGTGATCTCCCCCAGCAACCCGGTCATAACATCCAGCTGTCGTTGGCCCTTATACTGCAATACCCAAGTGGACCAATAGTAGCTATAGGCATCCAATTGCAAACGTATATTATTGAGCCAGGCTATATTCCGAAAGCGCAAAGGTGATAGCGGCGACGTTTCCAAAAACGAGCCATCCTCACCCAGTGCTCGCTCTAGCCCCTGCTCGATACGCCAGGGCGAAACCATACCGGTAGGGTCAAATCGCACCCAACCGCTATCGGCCAACCACACTTCGGCCCAGGCGTGGGCGTCAAACTGATGCACCAGCACGGTACCGTTAATGGGGTTGATCTCGCCGCCCTGATAGCCGGTAACCACCCGTGCAGGGATACCAACTGCGCGCATTAAAAAAACAAAACTGCTGGCATAGTGGCCGCAAAAACCACGGCGGGTGTTAAACAGAAAGTCATCAATAGAATGCTCTCCCAACAGTGGTGGTTTTAGCGTATAGAAAAACTCTTGCTGGTAATAAGCCATCATCACCGCATCGATAAAAGCTTGATCGTCTGACGACTGACGGTATAAGTTGTCAGCGTAGGCCCTAGCTTGAGGATTGCCCCCGAAGGGTAAAATGGTTTCGCGGCGATGGGTTTTTGCTGACAGTGTCAGTTCGATTGTGGCGGTCAGATCTGAGACCACATCGACTTTTATACGGGAGTGAATATCGCCATCGCGAACCAAACGATAATCGTCCACCGCTAGGGTGTGCCTATCGTCACTGTGGGCCAGGGCCAAGGTGAAAAGCCATGGTTGGTGACTGGGCTCCTGCACCAGCGTGTAGCGCAGCGGGTCTTGCAGCGAGCGCTGTATCTCCCGACGCGCCTGTGGACTCAAAAAGTCTTTGCGCAGCTTACCCTGGCGCCAGGTGCGCCCGTCGAATTCAGATAGTACCAGACCGCGCCAATACAGCTTTGTTCGCGGTGGCGGTGTGCCTTCAAATTGTACCCTAAAAGCCAGTTCACCACTTTGTGCCAAGTCTGATATATCGCCGGGAGACAGTGATTCACCGATGCCAGAGGTGGCCTGATGTGAGGGCATCGGCACCTGCCACAATGGCTCGAAGCGGGGAAAAATGATAAACAGCACTACCATTAGCGGCACTGCCTGGGCAAACAATACCGCGGTCTTGCGCAGGCTAATCCAATCAAAACGCTGATAGTCTTTCTGGTGTAGCGCAATGAGCGCGGTGGTCACTAACATCACTGTGACAAATACCAATACCACCATGGCAAAGTCTTGGTTGAATAGGAATTCTGTCAGCGCGACAAAATACGCCAGAAAGATCAGTACATACACATCACGGCGGCTAACCAGCTCCAACAATTTAAGCGAAAAACCCGAAAATAATAGCGCCACTGTTGGCTCCATGCCAATCAAGCTGCCGTAACTTTGATAAATGCCAACAAAGCAGGCTATCGATAGCATTGCTTTCACTATTTTTGGCGGCAGCGACCAGCGCCCCTGAAAGACCATGATCCGCCACAGCGCACAGAGCCCATAAACAACCAGCACCCACAGCGGCAAACGCTCAACGTGGGGTGCAATCAGCGCAGCTTGGGCAATCAAAATCCAGGCGAGGCAGTTTCTCGGAATAAACCAGACACTGTGCATTAGCGCGCGCCCCTAGCGTTAAACTCAGCCAAGGCGGTTAATACACGCTGTAAATGTCGCTCGCCGTGATCGGGGGCAATTGCTATCCCCGGTAGCGACAGACCATAATCGCGGTCGGATTTTTCCAGCTTCAGTACCTGGTAACACAATTTTTGCAGGCGCAGCTCTACGCCACCGTCAACATTTTCCCAACTGAGCAAACTGGAGTGTTGTCGATAGGAGACGAATTGCTTCGTCTGCAGCTCACCGCCCTTGGCATAGCCTTTCCAGAATAGGTGCTTGGGTGTGTCGCCGGGTTGATACTGGCGAAACTGGTAGAAGTCTTCCGTTCCCGGCACCGGTATGGCTTCGCCGCTGTCACTGGCGCTGACTGACTGGCTGTTGTATTCACAGGCCAGCGGCTGCGGATAAATGATTGCAGCCCAGTCCAGCTCTATCCAGGTCCAGGCCCGAAGCAGGCCCAGCGGATAAAACGTTTCTATCTTCAACCGTCCCGGTTTGAACCGTCCGCGCTTGAGGGCAGCTAGGTGCAAGGTCACCCGCTGCTGGTCTTGGGCCATCAATGTTACCAGTTGTACTTCGCTTTCTGGCCAGTAGATGTTGATATCGAAATAACTTTTTGTACCCTGTCTCGACAGCAATAGCTCAAAGGGTACACTGTCACCGACAAAGGCAGGACCGGCTCGCAGCGCTTGAAAGCTAAGCCCGGAAAGGTTTGCAAAGGTATGCAAGATAGTGACGATAAACAAGCTGCTGAGAAGAAATACCAACGCGAAGGCCATGTTATTCTGGTAGTTAATCGCCGCCAGCAACATCAACAGCAATAACATGGCGAACCACAGCCCAGCCTTGGAGGGAAAGATAAAAATAACATGCCGGTCCAGGGTAATCGAAGAACCCGGCGGAATATGACGATTTATAAACTGTTGGAAACGGGCATCAAAAAACTGCCGGATTCGCTGTGTTGTAAATAATCCCATGGGCTCAAACCATTACATCAACCTGTTCTAGCAGCCGCTGTGAAAGGCCACTGGCGTCACTGCGATAATCTAGCGAGGTACTGAGCCGGTGTTCAACCACCGAGGACAATACCGTCTGCAAGTCCTCTGGCACCACGTGGCCTCGACCAGACATCAACGCCCAGGTTTTGGCACAGCGCAGCAGTGCTAACGCGCCCCTCGGCGACAGCCCAAAAGCGTAGTCAGCACTGGTGCGGGTCACATCCACTAGGCGCTGTAGATAATCTAACAAACCCTCTGAGCAGTGGACTTCCTGCACAGCCTCCTGAATGGCAATCAACTCAGACTTGGAAATAATATTGCGCAGCTTCGCCAGCTTTTTAAAGCTCTCTTCGCCCAATAACAATTGTCGCTCGGCAGATTTACTGGGATAGCCCAGCGACAGGCGCATTAAAAATCGGTCTAGCTGTGATTCTGGCAGTGGGTAGGTTCCCGCCTGTGTAGCTGGATTTTGCGTGGCGATAACAAAAAAGGGCGCCGGCAATTCTCGGGTGACCCCTTCGATGGTGACTTGCCCTTCCTCCATTGCCTCTAGCAGTGCACTCTGTGATTTCGGGGTGGTGCGGTTGATTTCGTCGGCCAATAATACCTGAGTGAACACCGGTCCCGGCACAAATTGAAATTCCGTTGACTCACGGTTAAACACCGACACACCAAGAATGTCAGCTGGTAGCAGGTCACTGGTAAACTGTACCCGTTTGTAGTCCAACCCCAACACTCTGGCCAAGGCGTTGGACAGAGTTGTTTTACCCATGCCAGGCAGATCTTCAATCAGTAAATGTCCCTTGGCCAACAAACAGCATAATGCTAGGCGTACCTGCTGGTCTTTGCCGAGTAACACCGTACCTACTTCGGCAACAGCGCGATCAATCAATTTTTGCATAGCACCCCTACAATCAATTTGTCGACAGCCGATAGCAGCATCCACTGATACCTCGCTTACATCGCCTCGTCATTGTGCAAACCGATAACCGCCTCGTCATCGTCGTCGTCATTTTGACCTTTATTATCGTCGCTGCGCAAGTCCGCTAACTTATTGAGATAGTCTTGCTCGACATTTCCTGTAACGTACTGACCATTAAATACCGAACAATCAAATTGTTTAATTGCGGTGTTACCGCCGCGGGAGCATTCGATCAAGTCATCTAAATCCTGATAGATCAGCCAGTCGGCACCAATCAGCTCGCAGATTTCCTGCTCGCTCCTACCAAAAGCTATTAGCTCCTCCGAAGAGGGCATATCAATGCCATAGACATTGGGATAGCGAACCGGCGGCGCGGCGGAGGCAAAGTACACCTTGGCGGCACCAGCGTCTCTCGCCATTTGAATGATCTGTTTGCAGGTGGTGCCGCGGACAATAGAGTCGTCGACTAGCATTACGTTTTTGCCTCTGAATTCCAAACCAATGGGATTCAGTTTTTGCCGCACGGACTTTTTCCGTTGGCTTTGACCCGGCATTATAAAAGTACGGCCAATATAGCGGTTTTTTATCAAACCTTCGCGAAATTTGATGTCGAGATTGTGCGCCATCAACTGTGCGGCAATACGACTGGAGTCCGGTATCGGAATAATAACGTCGATATCGTGATCCGGACGCAGTCGCTGTACTTTCTCCGCGAGTTTTTCTCCCTGGCGCAACCGGGTCTTGTAAACCGAGATACCATCCATAATTGAGTCGGGACGGGCAAAATAAACATGCTCAAATATACAGGGAGAGGCCTCGGCAACATCACTGCATTGACGGGAGTGAAAATTGCCATCGATGTCGATAAAAACCGCCTCGCCCGGGGCGATATCGCGCTCCAACTGAAAGCCCAGCACATCCAATGCCACGCTTTCGGAGGCAATCATATACTCCCGGCCGCGGCCGCTGTCTCTACTGCCATAGACAATAGGGCGGATACCATGGGGGTCTCGAAAGGCGACAACACCATAGTTGGCTATCAACGCTATAACAGCATAACCGCCACTACAACGTTTGTGTACACCGGCAACGGCCGCAAAAATGTCCTCGGCACTAGGTGTTAGTTTGCCCAGACACTGCAGCTCATGGGCAAACACATTAAGAATCACTTCTGAGTCTGAATGAGTGTTTAGATGGCGCAGGTCGGACTCAAACAACTCCTTGCTGAGCTGTTCGGCATTGGTCAAATTACCGTTGTGGGCCAGACTGATACCGTAGGGTGAATTGACATAAAAAGGCTGTGCCAGTGCCGGACTCGAGCCCCCCGCTGTAGGGTATCGAACATGGCCGATACCGACATTGCCCTGTAGCCGTTCCATATGTTTACGTCGAAACACATCATTAACTAGACCATTGCCCTTGCGCTGGTTGAGCCGTCCGCCGGACCAGGTCACCATGCCCGCAGCATCCTGGCCACGGTGTTGTAACACCGTTAGCGCGTCGTAGAGCTCTTGATTTACATTTGACTTGGCAACGATACCAACAATGCCGCACATGGCGTTAACCTCACAGTAGAATTAAATTTCAATAACCGTTCCTAACCCCATCCAGTACCACTGCACTGCACGGTCGATCTGCTATTGGCGATGCCGGCTCACAGCGAATCTACACTGCTACCAATACTCGAAAACAGTTTCAGCAGTGCTGCAAAGCTATCTCGAGACCACTGTTCCATCAGTAAAAATTCCGGAATAAGCAACGATTGCTGCCACCAGGGATCCTGGTCTACTGGTATGACCAGCGGCAGTAGCAGCAACAGTGCCATTACCATAATAATACCTCGGCCCAAACCAAAAACGACACCCAGCATTCGATCTGTGCTGCGCAGACCGGTCACTTTCACCAGTTCTGCCAACAGGTATTTTACCATCGAACCGAGTAGTAGTGTGGCAATAAACAATGCCGCAAAGGAGAAGATATAGCGCAGTGATGCTGACTGTACATAACCGTGCATTAACACCGCCAGCCGTTCGTGGAAGGACACAGCAATAAAAAATGCCAGCGTCCAAACAACCAGAGAAATGGCCTCTCTTACAAAGCCCCGCGCAATGCTAATCAAGCTGGAAACACCAACTATGGTGACAATAGTCCAATCAGCCCAATTCATTTACTGCGTATAACCCTTTAGCTGTTGTATTTCGTCTTAGCAGACATCGAGTCGATTGCCAGCGACGGAATTCTACCAGAGCCGGTAGCACTACTCCATCATTCCCTGCAGCCAGTACCACTGCTTGAAGTGTCTAGTGCGGTGTTGAGCACCGACAAATCGTGCGGAATTGTACCTACTACGGACTGAAGGGTACGATCATCGATGTCAGTGAATATTCTCGATCGATCATAATACGGTCTTTATCCAGCGCCGCTCTAGTCAATTTGGGACCCACAAATACGCGGGTAGAGTTGCCCTTGGCGGTGCCCTGCACCCTGGTATAAGCTTTAAGCCCGCGCTGCTGCAATGCCAGCATCAGCTCCTTGGCATTCGACTTTTTCGCGAAGCTTGCCACCTGAATAACCCAGGAGCGCGGCAGGCCACGCTTATCTAGCAAAGGTTTCGCCGCTGCGGTCTCAGTGGACTCACTAACAACCTCGGCAACGCTCTCGTTTGACGCTACCAGCAGTACTGCCGGTTCGATATTATCGGGGCGCACTGGTTGCTCAACCTGGTATTTTTCAAAGCCCGGTATCGGCGGAATCTGGCTGCGCCGATCAACCACCGGACTGCCGACATCGGAAAAAATAACCGGCCACAAAATAAGCGCGATACAGGACATGACCACCGCTCCGAGCAGGCGCTGCTTCAAACTGTCATTCACTGTTTCCCGCTCCTGTTATAATATTACTGTCTGTTTTTGTAATGATAGAATCGCTGTTTGTTTTTGTAATGATAGAATCGCTGTTTGTTCTTGTAATGATAGAATTGCTTTTTGTTTCTGTAATAAAAAAGTCACTCTCTGTTTTCGTATTAGGAGAGTCACGGTATTGACTGGCAATAAATGTCCACCGCAATGTCATACACACTCACCTGTGTTTATCAATTTAGCTAAACTTGTGGCGCGTCAATCATCGCCCGCGCCGGGCAACAGCCCCATCACCTGGGCCACTGTAAAAGAAGAGCCAAAAACCACTAGGCGATCACCTACTGCCATACTGTCTAGTGCCGCCGAATACGCTTGCTCAACACTGTGATAACTCGCTATGGCATTGATGTCCTGTCGTTTGAGCACCTGAGCCAAGTCCGCGGCGCTAAGAGCCCGCTCATTACCCGTTAAGTCACCGACAAACCAGCGGTCAAAGCTGTGAACCAAGGCGCCGACAATGCCATCGATATCTTTGTCTGCCATTACCGCCACCAGTGCGATATTGCGACCGGTAACCGGCTCGCTGTGCAATTGGCTGGCAAGTAGCGCCGCCGCCGCCGGGTTGTGGGCGACATCTAATACCAGCTGGCCGGTGCCAATAGCTACCTGCTGGAACCTTCCGGGAAATTGCAGATCAGCCAGCTGACCCAAATCAACGGATTCGAGCAGCGGATTGTCCGTCGACCCTAAAAGTGCGAGTGCTTGAAACGCGGCAGCAATACTCGCCACGGGCAGCTGCGGCACCGCGAGTTGCTCGAGACGGCGACGGCCACCAGCAGCATCCACGCCCCACCAGTTGCCTCGCAGTGCTCGCTCGCCACCCAATTGCCGATCGACGGTCAACTGAAAGTCGCGCCGCCACAAATAAAGCGGTGTGCCGAGGGCCTCAGCGTGATCAATGATACTCTGTGGAGGTTCGGGGTCGGCACAAATAGCGGCACGCCCGCTACGAAATATACCTGCTTTTTCAAATCCAATAGACTCGCGATCGTCTCCTAGCCAGTCAATATGATCGATCGCAATACTGGTGACGATGGCGATATCAGGGTCGATGATGTTAACCGAGTCCAACCGTCCACCCAAGCCTACCTCCAGCAATACCACCTCGAGCCCGGCGCGTGCAAAGATATCCAAGGCTGCCAGCGTGGCAAACTCGAAATAGGTAAGTGATATAGCGCCACGGCAGCGGTCGATACGGTCGAAGGCAGCGACGATATCCTGATCTGCAACGGCTATACCGTCGATGGCAATACGCTCGTTAAAGCGCAACAGATGAGGAGAGGTAAAGGCGCCAACACTAATGCCACTGTGCGCTAGCACCGACTCCAGTACCGAGACACAAGAGCCCTTGCCGTTGGTACCGGCAACCGTAATCACCGTAGCCCGGAGGTCAAAAGCCATCAATGCGGCGACCTCGGCCACCCGCTCCAATCCCAAATCGATCTCATTGGGGTGATTGCTTTCCAGCCAATGCAACCACGGCTGCAGCGCTGTGAATCGCATCAGCAGCTCGCCGAACGATCGGCGCGGGCGACAGCGTCAACAAAACTGCTAATCTTTGCAGCGTGCTTAACCCCGGCAGATTGCTCCACGCCGCCACTGACATCGACCGCGTAAGGCGCCACCGCTGCCACCGCCTCCGCGACATTGTCCGCGGTCAACCCCCCCGCCAGAGTGATCTGGCCGCGCATATTTACAGGTATACGCTGCCATTCAAAACGCTCGCCGGTGCCGCCGGGAACACCCTTGCGATAGGCATCTAATAGCAGACCACTGGCATCACTGTATTTGATCGCCGCAGCCTCTAGGTCTATATCGCTGCGCATGCGCAGTGCTTTGACGTAAGGCTTACTAAACATTCGGCAAAAAGCTGGCTCTTCGTCACCGTGAAATTGCAGCAAGTCCACCGGCACCTGCCTCAGTATTTGTTCTATCTCAGTGCGCTCAGCGTTGACAAACAGCGCAACAACGGTGACAAACGCTGGCAACTGCGCGCAAATTTCCTGCGCCTGAGCCACCGTAACCACGCGCTTACTGGAAGGCCAAAAGTTTAGGCCAATAGCATCGACACCGGCCTCAACTGCCAAGCCAGCATCGAGAGCTGAGGTTATTCCACATATTTTAATTCGGGTTCGCTTCACGGGACTACCACTTGTTGAGAGCGCTAATTCTAGCGAATTTCCCGCTTCGAAACGAGGAAAAAGACCGACCTGGGCAAAAAACTACTGCCCTAAAAAGTGCGGTCCGGGATCGCTGCGTGGTAGACCGAAATTATCGGGATAGCTGACATGGACCAAATAGAGGCCATGGGGTGAAGCGGTCGCTGCGCCCTGTCGCCGATCACGGGCTGCGAGTAGTTCACCTGCCCACTGCTGGGCTTTTGAACCGGCGCCGATGTCGATCAAAACACCGGCAATATTGCGGACCATATGATGTAGAAATGCATTAGCTTCTATATCGATTACTATAAGATCACCGCGACGGCTAACATCAACCCGGTGTACATTTCGCATTGGCGTACGCGATTGACAGGAACTGGCTCGATAGGAGGTGAAATCCTGCTCACCCAATAGTGCCTGTGCCGCTCGGTGCATAACAGCAGGCTCCAGCGGTTTATTAACCCAGGTCAAACCACTGCCCAGTATAGCCGGCCTAGCTGGCGTATTGAGGATAATATAGCGGTAGCGGCGGGCAGTAGCGGAAAAACGGGCGTTAAAGCTGGGATCGACCACCCGGGCCCAGTGCACTGCTATATTCGCAGGAAGGTTGGTATTAACGCCCATAACATAGGCTCGCTCAGGGCGGTCGACGGGACTGTCAAAGTGTACAATTTGCTCACTGGCGTGAACACCGGCATCAGTTCTTCCGGCACACTGCACCCTGACTGGCTGGTTGGCTATTAGAGCCAATGTTTTCTCTAGCTCGTCTTGCACAGTGGCGACGTTGGGCTTGCGCTGACTCTGCCAACCGCTGTAAGCACTACCATCGTAACTGACTGCTAGCGCGACACGATCACCCTTCGCAATTGCCCCGGTGAACGCTGCTACTGCCATTACTTTATTTCCGATTGCTTTATTTTCGACCACACTGTACGCATGGATGTTGCGGGTAAACCTTGCCTGTGAACGCGTTAGCCCAGCCTGAGGTGGCCCATTAGTAGTATTGCCTGCCTGTAGCAGGCGATGGTTTCAGTCGAAACGCTCGCTTAGCGCCTGCGCTTCTTGTCGCTGCTGCTCACTGCCCTCTTCTATCACTTCGGACAGTATATCTTTAGCACCTTCGGTGTCACCCATATCGATATAGGCTCGGGCCAGGTCCAATTTCGTTGCGACTTCATCACCATCGGCGAGAAAATCAAAGTCTTCCTCTTCCTCTTCACCTTCGTCAACGTCGCTATCGGTTGCTTGTGCTGGGCTGCTGACAGCTATTGCAGCCACGGCCGCTGCACCGCCCAGCGCTGCTAAGTCCTGCTCTGACGGTTCCACTAGATCTTCACCGTCGTCAAATTCGGCTGACAACTCGGCTGACAGACCCTCGAGATCGTCTCCTTCAAGGTCGTCGAAATCAAAATCACCGTCTAAATCTAGGTCCAGAGCGCTATCCTTGTCGTACTCGGTAGCGCTGTCGCCTGCTGGCGTGTCGAGATCCAAAGTGCCCAGATCAAAATCATCAGTGTCAGATTCTGGCAGTGAAAAGTCCTGCTCTAGATCGCCGGCGTCGACCGTCTTTAGCGGTGATTCTGGCGCTAAGTCACCACCACCGAGCGCATCCAGGGATAGCTCAGAACTCAGATCGCCATCTAAGTCATCCAGAGGCAGTGTTGTTTCGAGATCGCCGCCATCAAGGTCGTCCAGTGACAGCGCTGACTCGAGATCGCCGCCATCAAGGTCGTCCAGCGACAGTGCTGACTCGAGATCGCCGCCATCAAGGTCGTCCCGTGACAGCGCTGACGCGAGATCGCCGCCATCAAGGCCGTCCAG
>Ga0105356_10005548_pt1 | contig 11959 bp, 4 predicted proteins | sample GOMGulsemesocosm_3_FD_83502 | JGI IMG/M metagenome (GOLD analysis project Ga0105356, IMG submission 83502) | Methane-oxidizing microbial communities from mesocosms in the Gulf of Mexico - GOM9D Gulf of Mexico | ecosystem: Environmental > Aquatic > Marine > Cold seeps | place: Gulf of Mexico...
CCTTTGTGGCGAGATCATTATGCCAATGATCCGGTGTTATTCATTGACGACGATGGTAAGTCGTATCTCTATGTTCACTCAAAAAAGTTTGATTATCATGTCGTGGAATTAGCAGACGATTTACTGAGCGTTAAAGGTGACTTTCAAAAAATGGATATGGGCGGCTATGAGCCAAAAATGGAAGGCCCGTGGGTATTTAAACGTAAAGATAACTACTATTTCACCATGCCTGAAAATAACAGAGCGCTAAGCTATTATATGTCAAAATCACCTATCGGCCCTTGGGAATATAAAGGGCTGATTATGGAACAAGAGAACAATAGCAATAATCATCATTCAATTGTTGAGTACCAGGGACAATGGATATTGTTCTACCATCGCTGGAATGAAACAACAGGCTGTAACCCTAACAAAAGGCAACGACAAAGCGCTGCGGAGTATCTGTACTTTAATGAAAACGGCACTATTCAACCGGTGCAAAGAACCGCCAACGGTGTCAGTGACTTCGCTCAGAGAATAAAAGCTAACGCAGCTAATTCTCACTAGAATAAAGTCGCGTTTATTTAGTTGATTACTCGGTAAGGATTATTTTATTTCTACCGAGTGTCAGCTTGATTTTTGCGACCATACCGATGAGAAGCAACGCTTATCCCTTAACAAAAGTAACAATAAAATACCGCTAAAAGAATACTCGCTATTTAATAGTTCAATTGCTCTGAGGCAAAAATCAGTAATTTTCAGCCAGATAAACTTAAGTAATTAAAATTACTTTACACCCGTAAGAATACAGCTATAACAGGGCTATAGCATAATTTAGTGAACAGGTATAAAATTAAGCTATTGACATAAACCATTAGTAGGTGTAGCTTTTTACACCGGATTGCCACCGGTGGCAAAAAACATCAAAATGTCTTGAAATAAATATAACAAAGGGAATACATTATGAAATCAGTCAAAAAAAATTTTAAATTGAATAGTTTACTATCGTGTATGTTAATTAGCGGTACCATGTCGGCAGGAGCTTATGCGGCAGAAGATGTTACCGAGAACAATAAAGATGTAGAAGTTATTGAAGTGGTAGCAAAAGGTTTCGCCAATAGTTTAGCTATTGCGTTAAGTTCAAAGCGACATGCCACCAGTGTGGTTGATTCTATCTTAGCCGAAGACATTGCTGACTTCCCAGATCAAAACTTAGCCGATTCACTGCAACGAATTCCGGGGGTTGCCGTAAACCGCGCTGCCGGTGAAGGCCGACAAATCGTCGTACGCGGTTTAAATGCAACTTTTACTCAAGTACAACTCAACGGCATGCAAGCACAATCGCTATCTGCCGGTGATGGTGGTTTAAATGTTAAACGTAGTTTTGATTTTAATATATTTGCTTCGGAGTTATTTAACTCGCTAGCCGTGCATAAAACTACCTCAGCCCAATTAGACGAAGGCTCACTCGGGGCAACTGTAGCCTTGAGAACGGCACGCCCTTTTGATTATAAAGAAAATGTTGCCGCTTTTAATTATCAACAATCTTATAACGACCAGTCGGAAGAAAGCACACCACGTGCCTCTGGGGTGTTAAGTTTCAAAAATGAAGATGAAACCTTCGGTGCTTTATTTTCAATGGCCTATGCACAACGTAATATCAGCAACCAAGGGGTTAACTCGGGTCGCTGGGAAGATGATAAGTTTGGTGATTGTACCGCCTGTGAAGGGGCTACTGCACAAGAACGAGGCGATTCTGTGGGTAATTTATGGCATCCTCGCTTTCCCCGTATGGCCGATAAAAGTCACGTTCAAGACAGAACCGGCTTAACCGGTACTATTCAGTGGTTACCAACAGATGACACCCTAGTGACCGTTGATGCTTTATATGCCAAAGTTGAATCAGAGCGTAATGAGCCCTTTATGCAAGCAATTTCATTGGCGCGTACCGGTTCAACGGGTGTTCAACAATCAAATATTACTGCCATGCAAGTAGATAGTAACGATACTATTTACGCCGCTACTATTGATGAAGTCGATGTTCGTTCTGAATATTTCCGCGCCCAATGGCAGTCTGAATTCACCCAATTTAACATCAATGTTGAACAAGAACTTACCGATGACTTTTCGGCTACGCTATTATTAGGCACATCTAAATCAACCGTTGATAACACCGAAAACACCGTCGCATATGAACATTTTAGTTCTAACGACTCACGTAAAAATGGCACTTATGCGGACGATACCTCCTCGGTAACTTATGATTACAGCGATATACTTAACCCGAGTATTGCTTACGGTTTTGATACTGCTAATCCAGCCAACTGGGAAATGTCTGAGTTTCGTGATCGTGTTACCGTGGCTGAATCAGGGGTTGATACCGCTAAACTTGACTTCGCTTATGAAATCAACGACGACATTACCTTGTCTTTTGGTGTGCAAGCTAAAGAATTTGCTTTTGAAATGGCCGGTAGTCGTGGCGATCAACTTTTTGATAAATTAGAAGGAAGCGATGGCACTGCCTGTGGCATTGCTCCGGAAGTAAGTGCAAGCCATGGTAGTGTGGTTAATTATGGTGGTCAATCCTTCTTTATGGCCAATGAATCTGAAATCGCCCGTATGCAAGCTTCGGGCTGCTGGCCACTAAAAGTGCGTACCGGAGATACCCGCTCAGTTGATGAAGATAGTTTAAGTTACTATGTTCAAGCTGATTTCTATGTAGAGTTAGATGATATGGTATTACGTGGTAATGCCGGTGTCCGTCAGGTTGAAACCGATGTATCTTCTACCGGTTTAATCGGTGGTGGTGAAAGAACGATTAATACTGACTATAGTGATACCTTACCGTCGATTAATTTAGCGCTTGATGTGACTGAAGATGTGGTTTTAAGAACTAGCTGGGCTGAAGTAATGGCCCGTCCAGGTTTAGGTGATGTAACCCCTGGTGGTAGTGTGACTGTTTTTGGCGACCCTGCTGTTAATTATGGCAACCCTTACCTTGACCCCTTCCGTGCACAAGCCTTTGATATCTCTGCCGAGTGGTACTTCGCTGAAAATGCCTTGTTATCGATTGCTTACTTTGAAAAAGATATCGAATCTTTCCCTACCACTGAAACTGTTATGGTTCCTTGGTCATCAATTGATTTGCCTGACAGTGCCTTAGGGGCGCAATATGATGATCTTAAAGACGAGAGTTTTGAGGTTAAGAGTAAAGTAAATGGTTTAGGGGGCGATTTAGATGGTATTGAAATTCAATATCAACAAACTTTAGACTTTTTACCCGGTCCAGATTGGGTGCGTAAGTTTGGTGTTTTGGCTAACATGAGCTTTATTAATTCTGACGTGCAATACACCGAAGAACGCTCAGGTCCACTTGTCGGTCAATCTGACAAGTCTTCTAACTTTACTGTGTATTGGGAAAATGAAGTATTCAGTGCGCGTATTGCCATGGCTAACCGTGGTGAATACTTCACCCGTGTAGATTCAAACCCGCAAAAATCACGTATGGTCGGTGATACCAGCTTTATCGATATGTCGGCGAGCTATCAATTGACAGAGAACTTTAAAGTAACTTTCGATGTACTTAACTTAACTGACGAGCCAATTGTACAAACTATGGATACTGAAGCACATCGAATTATTGATGCTGCTGGTACGGGTACCCAATATGGTTTAAGTGTTAGTTATAAAATGTAATTAACCTTTTGCATAGCACTATAACGCTAATGCAATAAAGTGATGACCAGAAAAATGCCACTTGCTTAACAGTAAGTGGCATTTTCATATCAATACGTTCAAAAATTGAATTACTGTACCAACAGAAAACGACCAGGTCACACTAACCCGTTGGTAAACAAAATCTATTATGGTGGTTATTACTTAGAGTAATACGAGAAATAAATTATAAAAATAGACTAAGCTATTAAATATTATAGCTAAAATGACTATAATTAAGTCATTATCAGTATTAAAAATAATAAGGATTATATATTGGTCATCTTAGTTGTATTAGCTAAGCTAATTAAAATCTGTTTTATACCCTGTATCAAGCTTATCACTTGGCTCACGCTAGCCTTCCTAATACCAAGCCATGCTTGCCAGAAAACCCCTGACAGCGATATACCCGTATTAGTATTTCCGCCAAAATATGATTCAGCTTTGCCTGAGCAAGATTACGTTTTTCAGTTAATTCAACTTGTGTTAAAGGAGTCGTCAGATAAATTCGGCCCCTGTGAAGCTCGGCTATTGGATCACAAGCTCCCGTTAAAACGTATAATAGCTAATTTACAAAATAATCATTTGATTGATGTCGCGTCATTAACCGTCAGTCATAAACGTGATAAAAAATTGCTACCGATATCAATTCCAATTTCAAAAGGTTTAATGGGCTATCGCTTATTGATGATACATAATGACGACGTAGAAACGTTTTCTAGGGTAACGAAATTAGCTGATTTAGGAAAGCACCTCGCAGGGCAAGGCGTTGGTTGGGCTGACGTTAAAATATTAGAAAGTAATCATTTACCGGTATTAACAACGGGTAGCATAAAAAACCTGATTGATATGCTGAGCCATCAGCGTTTTGATTATTTTCCTCGCGGCTCACTACAAATCACCACAGAGATAAAAGCTTATCAAGATAAACCGGTGATGGTTGAACCAAACATAGTGCTACGCTACCCAAGTATGACTGCACTCTATGTGAATAAACACAATTTAGCATTAGCACAGAGACTTGAATATGGCCTTAAAAAGGCCTTTGAACAAGGTAGTTTCGATAAATTCTTTAATTCTCATCCTTCGTCTGTTCAAGCGCTATTAAATCTTAATTTAGCCAATAGAATAGTACTTAAAATGTGTAACCCTATTTTACCCGATTGGGTTCCTATTGAAAAAAACGAGTACTGGTTAGAGCCATGGTCTGAAAAAGTACTCGCTCAAGCGTGTAATTAGCTCCTGTGTTGAAAAGCATTAATCATATCAGTTATAAATAATACATTAAGCTACACGCCGTCTAGCGAGCACAGTGGTCAATTAGCCGTTTAGCTTATAGCTTATTCACTTACCCAAGTCAACGTGTTTACCCGGTTATTAACAACGATTCAGACAATTTAAATCAGCAAAACTGGTTTGTAGTCGTTGCTGCATTTGCTGCTCTGATTTTCGTAACCATATGCGAGGATCATAATATTTTTTGTTCGGTTTATCTACACCGTCAGGATTTCCAAGTTGCTGCTGCAAATATGCTTGATGCGCTTGGTAATAATCCAATACCCCTTGCCAACTCGCCCACTGTGTATCGGTATCAATATTCATTTTAACAACGCCATAGCCAATTGCTTGCGTGATCTTTGCTTGCTCTGAACCTGAGCCGCCATGAAAAACAAAGTTAAGGCTATTTTCAGGAAGATTAAATTGCTTGGCAGTATAACGTTGCGAATGCAATAAAATTTCCGGCGTCAATTTAACATTACCCGGGCTATACACACCGTGAACATTGCCGAACGATGCCGCAATAGTGAAATTCTCACTGATATCACTTAACTTACCGTAAGCATAAGCGACATCTTCTGGCTGAGTGTACAACAAACTGGTATCTAAATGACTGTTGTCTACCCCGTCTTCTTCGCCACCTGTACAGCCTAATTCAATTTCTAGAGTCATATCAATTTTTTTCATGCGAGCAAGGTACTGGCAACAAATATCAATATTATCAATCAAAGACTCTTGTGATAAATCTATCATATGGGAGCTAAATAACGGTTTCCCCGTACGAGCATAATGCTTTTCACCCTCATCAAGTAAACCATCAATCCAAGGTAACAAGACTTTAGAAGCATGATCGGTATGTAAAATAACTGGCACACCATAGGCCTGCGCGACCGTATGAACATAACCTGCAGCAGCAATACAGCCAAGTACCGCAGCATGATCACCACTACAGTTAGCGTCTTTTCCTAGAAAAAAAGCACCGCCACCATGAGATAACTGAATAATAACGGGTGAATTAACCGCTTTTGCCGCCGCTAGAGTCGCGTTAATCGAACTAGTACCGACCACGTTAACAGCAGGATAGGCAAAGCCTTCACTTTTAGCTTGCTCGAAAAGCCTTTGGACATCAGCCCCTGTTGCAACACCAGCAGAAACTGAACAATTATTCTTCATTAAGGTTTTCCTTATATTTTTTCGTTAATACCTAGCTAACTATATCAGCGTAATTATGCACTTTTCAGTATCAATAACAGCATACTCACCCGCTAAATATCGTTGTAAAAGCGCATTATGCCACCGGTGGCATTTATGTGCAATATTTGTAAAGCAGTGAAGGTAAATTAGTTAAATAACGATGAAGTAAATAAATATAAAAGGTAATAAACTGTAACATCTGCTTATATTACTGATGTTATCCGAAGTGTGACTATGTAGATATTCGTGGCTGTAAGGTTGATTGATATCATATAAATTACTCTAAATTAGAAATTTAGTAATGATAGATATTGATTTCGCCATTTAATGGAGTACACATCGGCTTAAGGAAAAACTGTACTACTTACTGTACTGCCAAAATGTAGGATTTTACTGGAATCAGTTGGTTTACTCTGGACATAAAAAAACCGGAAACCCTTATTTTTAAAGGTCTACCGGTCTTTATTGGACTTCTTTGTATGATTTAGTGGTGCGGATGGGGAGACTCAATAATACACTATAACAACCTGAAAAATAATAACTTATCAAAAAACACAAGGTTAAAATGTTACATCATGTGTTACATCAACAAAAAGTCATAAAAAAAACTCATTGCCTCCCTACTTGCTTCATCTCACAATGATATTAGCAATTAACCTTAAATAAATAGCAGTGATACGTTAAAGAAAGGTATCACTGCTAACATTTAGGCTGCTTGTTTTAGACACCTACCTCTTAAAGCTCCTAAACCAAGAAGAATGAGTAACCAACTCATAGAGCCACCACCACTGTCACTATCATTTGCTTTAGAAGGAGTAGATTGAGCAGGAACATCATTAACAACAATGCTTGTATTTACAGACATTGAATCTGTCCCATCAAAAACAGTTACTTTAAACTCAACAGTTTGATTATTAGACACTTGAGGTGTTGTAAAACTTGCAGTCGCGGATGAATTATCTGAAAAGCTAACCGCTGGCCCTGATACTTGCTCCCAAGCATATGTTACAGCATCACCATCATCATCCGTACTTTGAGCTACTAATGATACTGATTGACCTTCATCAAATGATGCATTGTGGGCATCAATCGAAATAGTAGGTAACTTATTAACTTGAAGGACTAAGACTTCAATACTTGCCATTGCACTATCGATACCGTCATCAACAATTAACTCGAAAGTTAAGAGCTCATCAGAACTAATCGATGGCGCTTCAAATGAAAGCGTTAAAGTATTATCACCTAATAATGCAACCGTGTTACCACCAACTTGTGACCATTGATACGTCAACATATCGTTCTCTGCATCTGTAGTTCCGGTAGCATCTACAATAACGGCACTTTCTTCATTGACTTGCATGCTATTGCTAAGGTTAATCACAGGCGCTTGATTTTGTACTTCTACCGCCAAAACACCTGGATCTTCAATCATACCATTAGCTAAACCATCAGCATCATTTTCACCACCATCTTTAATGAGTAATTCAATACAGTTATTACCTACTATTAATCCTTGCTCATATTCATCTGATAATGGTGAAGGACAATTTCCATCATTGTCTGCCAGTGCAGATAATATTGAATTATCATTATCTTCAACAAAGTCATACCAACCTTTAACTGAATTGTATTTTCTATATTTTGCACCTTCAATAATATAGCGCCCCTCTGCGAGAGGAATAATAACAGGGACTGTCATACCTACTTCAGATAAGCCTGAAACACTGAAATTAATTATCGTTGATAACGTTTCATAATGAGAATCTTGTGAATTATCAACCGTCTCACCATTAACACCACCACTACCTGCAATATCAGCTATATCAATAGCTGCACCTTGAGCAGTAGCACCGTTTGATGAGCTAACCACGTTTCCTAAACTCAAACTTAAGCCATTAATAGTTTGCATAGGAGCTGTTTCATCATTAATAGGTAGTCGACTTGGATTATCATCAATATCTAAATAATCTGCTATACCATCATTATCTGTATCACCGTAACCTTCTAGTGCATCTGATATTCCATCACCATCACTATCATCTTCAACACTTAACGCGGCTAAATCAGCATCAACGACCAAGTTAATATCAACTGATATTTCATACAACTCATTGGTGTTGTTTTCCTTCACATCAATAGAGAGGCTATAAGTGTTTGATGCTAAATGTTGAGGAGTAAATTCAAATGTTGAACTTAAACTGTCATTATCTAGATCAGTAAGAGCATCATCACTCGCGGCCCAAACAATATCATGCGCATCTAATGCATTCAGATCCTCAATAATTGCGGTCACTGTGACAATACCCCCCTGTGCGTCAACAACGCTTATGGAATTGTCTCCTTGCTCAAGTGTTAACTGTAATGTTGGCGAATAGTTTTCAACGACTATCTCTAAAGTTGATCCGGTAACATCGCCCAATACAGCATTTACCGCTGATATTAGAGAAAGGCTCACCACGTCTCCGTTTATAGCATTGTTAGGTATAACTACCTCTACAAATCCTTCTACCCCTTCCTCAATAATTAACTGAGTTGTAGTCGTCATAAAAGTAGTATCCGTTACTTCTACTTCAAGGAGCACAGGGTATGATGCAGCAACACCTAACAAATGAACGGGAACATTAACAACAGCTCCAGGCTCAACTTTACGCCCTTGACTCAGGCCGACTTGCGGGTTTATAGAAATATCCGCCGTTGATTCAACTTCATTACCAGAAGCATCTTCGGCAACAATTGAAATAGTATGCTGACCAGAAGTATAGAGACTATCGCCACTAACCCTTGCTTCAACAAAACCATCAACAACATCATAAGCTGACAATAAAAGGTCGTTGCTTATATCAGTTTCTAACCCACGAGCGTCAATAGTTTGAACTTGTAATTCGTCAAAGCTTGGTGCTGTTGTATCAACAATATGTACAAGCTGAGTTGCTGTTGACTGGTTGCCAAAAAAGTCAGTCGCTGTCCAAGTAATTTCATGTGTCCCTAATGCTAATGCAACACTATAGTCTGATGTTATGGATGGCGCATTGAGGTTGTTGTCAGTAACTGCTGGCGCTACCAAGGCGATATCAGTAGCAACACCATTCGCTTCAAAAGAAACATCATTAATCATAGAGAATATAGGTGATTCATCATCGCCAATTGTCGCATCTAATGGTGAACTATCATCTACATCTACAATACCGTCATTGTCATCATCAAAATCGAGTATCAAACCAGAGTTATTGATACAGGAAACATCACAGTTGTCATGGAAACTGTCAGGAAAACCATCTAAATCGGTATCGACACTTGCAAATTCGTTCATTGAAAATACATCATCAATATCCAATACAAGATCATTATCGTCATCAATATCTAGTAAGTCAGAGGTGAAATCACCATCATAATCATTCGGTATTGAAGCAGCGGATAAACTATCCGTTTCATTGGCTAATTCATCTACATCAGAGTAGCCGTCATTATCATCGTCGGTGTCGGTAACATTAGAGATAAAGTCACCATCGGTATCTAGCGGTAAGCTCTCACTATTTGAAGGTTCCGATCCTGCTGAAACTTCATCGGCATCATTGTATCCATCATCATCGGTATCTTCTGTGGTTGGGTTTGTACCCAGTTCATATTCTTCAATATTGCTCAGACCATCATTATCGTTATCATCTTCTGGTAATGACTCAAGATGATTAAAATATAAAATCTCCCATGCATCATCTAAGCTATCATTATCGATTACTAGTTCACCAATAGAATATTCCCCCTCCATAAGCACAGTAGTTGCCTTAGATTTATAACTAGGAGACGGTATAGGTGAAATAACGAGATCTGTAAATTCGCTACTATTTTCCGAGAGAGTTAGTTTTAGATACGTTAATACTTGGCCATTTTGAACCATAAGTGTACTTACAGGATCAAACCATGCCGCGATAATAAACTTATCTGTATCAGGATCATTATCAAGATCATTGCTATCAGCTACAGCTGTATCTATCCCTAAATGACCATGATTAAAATAGTTATTAACTTCAATATTAGCAATATCAGCTGCCTTGTAGTGAATCCGGAAAGCAAAACCATTTACCGCTTGCTGCTCAGTAACACCATAACTAACATTGGCCTCAACAATGCCACCAGCTACCGCACTAATGTTAGCGTCAGATATTTGATAAAATTGCTCTTTTGCCGCAGCGCTGACTGTAATTAAAAGCGCAATAACCACGGTAAAAATCTGTATTAAACGTTTCATATTAATACCTATAATGCTGCTTGTTTATTACTGATAGCTTCTAATAACTGATACATCTCTAGCTTGGTGCGAGTACTGTTGGTCATTTCATCATCGGTAACAAAAGTATCTACCGAATACCCCATCATAAAGCGGGTAAATATTGCGCCATCGGTTAAACCATCAATAACTCCATCACCATTTATATCTAAATCTAAGGCGTAACCTTCGACAATATTTAGTGAAGTACTGGTAAAGCCATAAGCCGTACCATCAGCGGTTAGCTGAGTATTAATAGCGGAAAAATTGATGGTATGTTGCGAGCCCAGACTTACGGCTGCTAGCAGTTTAAATTTAAGCTTCACTAATATTAGCTCTGCTACATTAGGCCAGTGGGCATTGTTATCTAACCAAGTAAAAGCGATAAAACTATCAGTAACAGGGTCGTTATCAGCATCTTCACCATCTGTTTGTACATCCGTGTTAGCAATAAAATCACTAGCAAAAATATCACTGGTTGCAACATATTCAAGTGCGGCGGCATTGAAATGAACTCTAAAAGACAAGCCAGTTAAGGCCATACTTCCATCTGTCGTGGTATAGTTTAAGTAAGTATAAAATTCACTACCTGCCCGAACTATCTTATTAGCTTGCTTTGCTTTTACTTGCTGATGTTCACTGGCGTTTGATGAAGAATCATTGATATCAGTAGCAGCTAAATACTCTACTAAATTAGACTGACCATCACCATCAAGATCTAAAGCACCATCACTAGCATCTTTAGAGTTTAAACCATTGGCAAATTCATAATCATCAGGAATACCATCATTATCATCATCATTATCTGCGATATCACCAATGCCATCGTTATCAAAATCTAAGTGTTCATCGACATTAAGTGGTAATTCATCAATGTTATCAGCAAAGCCATCACCATCTGAATCGGCTAAATAGATATCGGTGCCTAGCTCAAATTCAGCTAAATTTCTTAAGCCATCGCCATCAAAATCTTGTGTGGCATCACTAGCTACAGTTGCCTGCATACCGTGCTCACTTTCCCACGCATCAGACAAACCATCGTTATCGGTGTCAACAGAGTTAAAATTTGTGCCTAATTGAAATTCTTCTAATAGCGTTAAACCATCGCCATCGGTATCCATTGACGTATTAGTTGAAACTTCAGGGTTAGAGCCATAAAGGTTTTCCCAGTAATTAGGTAAACCATCACCATCAGTATCTGTGCTTTGCCACCACTTGAATATGACATTACCGCCAACGGTAGCACCTAAGCCTGCTGTATTTTCTGTGGCATGGTACGGGCCTGTTTCTGTGCCCCAGTCCGTTTGACTAAGGTTTAAATAACCATTAGTTGCATGGGCACCTTTAACATCTCTGCTGCCGTGAATAGTTATGGAATTAAATGAAAGAGTTTTGCTGGCGGTACTGTAAAAAGCATAACTTTCAACATTTTCAATAAGGGAATCGGTAATCGTAGGTGCACCGGTGTCTCTAATCCTAATTCCTACCGCTACAGGATTTTGACTGCCATATCTACTTACATCTGCAATA
>Ga0105356_10005556_pt1 | contig 11948 bp, 10 predicted proteins | sample GOMGulsemesocosm_3_FD_83502 | JGI IMG/M metagenome (GOLD analysis project Ga0105356, IMG submission 83502) | Methane-oxidizing microbial communities from mesocosms in the Gulf of Mexico - GOM9D Gulf of Mexico | ecosystem: Environmental > Aquatic > Marine > Cold seeps | place: Gulf of Mexico...
CCTGCAGCATCCCCCATAAAACGCCAAGTTTTACGGTCGATATGCTCTTTAGGTTCAATGTTTGGTTTACCCCAAACTTGGCTGCGTAAGCCTTTTTCTGCAAAGCTTTCAGCATGAGAAATACCTGAGCGTCCTGACTTTAACGAAGCTAAAACTTCTTCAGCATTATTACCAATGCTCGAAACTATACCTAATCCGGTGATCACTACACGTTTCATTTATATAACCATATTTTATTAAAGAATCCGGGCGTATCATACAGACTTTCGCCCCCTATACTGGTCTGTTCAGTGTACACTTGTACTCTGACTTTTTCAAACTCATCGTAAACTCATATTAATTCCGTGCAAGTATAGGTAAAATATAAAACTTGTATACTACTAAACATAGAATAATGTAAAACATTGTGACTGATCAAACTTCCCTTATTTTCCAAAAAGATGGTACGCCATATTGTCAGCGCTTTGATGATATTTATTTTGATAGTGCTAGTGGTTACCAACAAAGTGAAACTGTTTTTATCAAAGCAAACGATATTACTAAGCAACTTATTGCATGTAATAACGATACTTTTACCATTGCTGAAACAGGTTTTGGTACCGGTTTAAATTTTCTATTAACCTTAAAAGCATACTTTCTAGCTCAACAATTACTCTATAAAAAAAATACAACTAAAAAGTTATGCAAACTTCATTTTATTAGTCTAGAAAAATATCCACTCACCAAAAGTGAGTTAAGCCAATCTCTTACAATATTTCCTGAGTTAAAAACATTTATTGAGCCACTGCTGGCACAGTATCCAAAAAGCTCTGCTCAGCAAGATTTAAAAGATAATATTCAGCCTCATCAATTTACATTTTTTTCTGGGCAAGCGACATTATCTTTATATTTTTGTGATGCGACTTTAGGGTTGCAACAAATAAAACCGGCTAAACATGGCGTAATAGATACTTGGTATTTGGATGGCTTTTCACCAAATAAAAATCCCGACATGTGGAGCGGCGAACTTTTTGAGCAAATTGCCCTTCTATCGAAGGAACAAGCTCACTTATCAACATTTACTATTGCAGGTTCAGTAAAGCGTCAACTCATCCGCGTTGGATTTCGGCTTGAGATCACATCAACATCGGGTCAAAAAAAGCAAATCATCAAAGCGCTATTTCAACGACACAAGATTGCAGGTAAGAGTTATCAGTTAAGACCTCGTATTAATAAGCCTCAACAAGTAGCCATCATTGGCGGCGGTATTGCTTCAGCTTGCGCCGCTTATGCGTTAACACGCCAAGGCGTAAAAGTAACATTATATTGTAAAGAAGGCACCGTTGCTCAGGGCGCTTCCAGTAACGCTATTGGCGCTTTATATCCATTATTACACCAACAAAAAGATGATATTAGTGAATTTTATCAACAAGCTTTCTGGAGAGCCAAACAGCTTTACCAAGAGCTGCTCGATAATGGTTATACGTTTTCTCATCAATGGTGTGGTTTACTAGATATTGCCTATAAAGATTCTTTAAAAAAACATCAACAACGCTATACAGAAATCGCTGCGTGGCCAAAAGAATTGATTCATAGTATCAATAAAGAACAAGCATCTGCTATCGCCAATATGCCATTATCTCATGGCGGCTTATTTATGCCTGAAGCTGGCTGGATAGCTCCTCAAGAATTAGTAAAACAGCTATTTTCTGCAGCTCAAGCGACTAATCGTTTAAGAATCGAAACTCACGTTACTATCAAGGAAATCAAACAAAATAGTGATAATAGTTGGCAGCTCAATGCCGATAATAAAGTCTATCAAGAAGGCATATTAATCGTTTGTGGCGGCGCCGAGTCAATAAAAATAAATACAATTAGTCAACTGCCGTTAACTTCGGTAAGAGGGCAAATAACAAGCATGGCAAGTAAAGGAGAAATAAATAAACTGGCAACTGTGATATGTCATAAGGGCTACTTGACCCCAGAAAATAATGGCATCCACTGCATTGGCGCGACCTTTGATAAAGATAATTTTAATACAACAGTTCAAGCTGAACACAATCATTATAATCTTCGCATGTTAGATGAATGTTTACCTGGTTTAACTAATTGGCATGAAAGCGATATAGTCAATGCTAAAGCTCGCTTACGTTGCATGACACCAGATCATTTGCCCATGGTTGGTGCTATGCCTAACCTCTCTTTACATATAGAAAATTATGCACACTTAAGAAAAGATAAAAATTGGAAATTTACAAAGCCTGCTCCTGTTACCGATAATTTATATGTAATGACAGGTTTAGGGGCTCGAGGCTTGTGTAGTGCACCTTTATTAGCAGATATTTTAGCAGCAGATATCTGCGGAACACCCTACCCTGTTGATAATAAAACACTCTTTAACTTATCAACGAATAGATTTATTATTCGAGATTTAATTAAACGAAAAATTTGAAAAGTATTACGGTGAAGGTTTTGCCGCAAGATCTGGTAATTCACCTTTATAACCTAATGCTTGATTAATCATTGCAGTTTTCGCTGGCTTTACATTATTTAATAAAGACATACCAAATCCTCGTATCAGCTTAGCGACACCTTGTTGAGGTGTGAATAACTGTTTAATGGACTCCATCGCTATGATCATTTCGCTGGCTTCACTTTTACGCCAACGATTGTATTGATTAATAGCTGTAGAGTTCAAGCAATAGTTATTCTCTTCGCTGCTACCACCTTGAGCTTTATTAACTTGTTCTGATAGTATTTGCGCCAGCGCAGCAGCGTCCAATAAACCAAGATTAACACCTTGTCCAGCTAAAGGGTGAATCGTATGTGCGGCATCTCCAACAAGTACAATACGGTCTTTAACAAAATCTTGGGCAAAACGCATTGTTAATGGGTGACTAAAGCGTTCACTGGCTAGGGTTATTTGGCCTAACTTACCATCACTCGCCGCAGTAAGCTCTTTAGCAAAATCTATCGCTGATAGTGCCAGCAACCTTTTAGCATCCTCAGGAGTTGTTGACCAAACAATTGAACATAAGTCATTTTGATATAAAGGTAATAGTGCCAATGGTCCCGTCGATAAGAATACCTGCCATGCGGTATTCTTATGGCCTTGTGAACTTTTTACCGTTGCCACAATGGCATGATGATCATAATCTCGAAAGGTATTAGCTACATCCATTTGTTTTTTCACCCATGAATGAGCACCATCAGCGCCAACAACAAGTTTCGCCGTGATCGGCATTTGATTAATTTCAGACGAAGTAAAGCTAATAAAGACTTCACTGTTCCCCATGCTAAGGCTACTAAGCGTATTACCTGTGAAAAAAGTAATACCATTATCTTGTTGTGCTTTTTCCCACAACGCATTACGAATAACCTTGTTTTCAATGATCCAGCCTAGCTGATCTATCGATGGAGTTTGCTTCACATCTTCTAAACAAAAATCTAGTTGACCATAACCTGCTTTATCCCATATGTGCATATTTTGATAAGGGTTTAGACGTTGCGTCTTAATTAATGGCCACACTTTCAAATTTTCAAAAATTTGCTGACTAGCGGCATTAATAGCGCTCACTCTAACTTCAGGCTCTTCCGTTAATTCACTCTTTGGAGAAGGTTCAACGATAGCTACTGTTAACGCTGTTGACTTTCGAATAGCCAATGCAAGAGTTAACCCAACCATACCGCCGCCAACGATTAAAATATCAAATTTTTGCATGTTAACTTATTCTCTTATTTATCTTTTTCAATGATTAATAACCCATTGTCTTTTTGACTAATCCACCTTTAGCAGGCGAAAAGTAATTCAACACCTTTAGGCCTATATTCCGCCCTATTACTAAGGGGACTAACTGATTAGAAAATAAGGTAACCAATGAGTCAGTCAATGAAATAACATCTTGATGGTCTTTTTCTCGTTGTTGCGCATAATTACTTAATAGCGAAAACAAGCCTATATCTTGTTGTTCAGCCAGTGCATTTTTAACCATTTTTGTTAATTGTTGAACGTCCCTTAATCCTAAATTGAAGCCTTGACCTGCAATGGGGTGAATAGCATGAGACGCATTACCAATTAATACCATGCGATGGTATACCTGCTCTTGCGCTAGTACTAACTTAAGCGGATAAATATCGCGTTTACCGACTTGTGTTATGCCGCCTAGCCAACTGCCAAAGTCTTGTTCTAATCTATGTTTAAAATCATCATCATTTAACGATGCCATTTCTTGCGCAAGCTCAGGTGTTAAAGTCCAAACCAAAGAACAACGACTTTCATTATCTTTAATAGATGAAAGAGGTAACATTGCAATAGGCCCTGTAGGGGTGAAACGTTCATAAGCGATATTTTTATGAGGAATAACTGTCGCGACATTGGCAATTAAAGCTGACTGCCCATAACCAGTTTCTGTCATCTTAATTTTAGCTAACTTTCGACATGTCGAATTGGCGCCATCACAACCAAGCAACAAACTTGTGATGAGTAGTTTCCCAGAAGACAACACAAGTTCAACACTCTCTTGCTGCCAATGAATAGACTCTATAGAATCAGGAGAAAACCAAAAAATATTATTTAAGGTGTTCTTTTTAGTGCTTAAAGCGGTCAACAATGACTTACCAATAAGGGCCATTTCAACCACATAACCTAAAGCGTCAACATCATATTCTTTTGCATATATGCGTGCTTTACCATAATGTTCACGATCAGAGATATGTATAGTTTCTATTGCTTGAGCATCATTTTTTAATGTTTGCCAAGCACCAACTTTTTTCAAATAGTCTGCAGAGCCATGAGATAAAGCCAAAACACGATCGTCAAATGTCAAAGTATGGTTTTTAAGAACAGGGCTTGCTTCAATAATCGCGATAGATAATGGAGTGCCATCTGCATGTTTTAAATCGGCAAGGCTTAAAGCCATCAAACAACCAGATAGACCCCCTCCAGAAATAACAACATCATATATATCAGTATTCACTTACAACTCTCATCGGGCTTGATTGGTTAATTTATCTTAGCTGTGGCCATCAGTCGCTCTATTGCTTCTATTGATTTTGGCGCATTTTTGGTTAAGTTTTCATGACCTTGATCAGTAACTACGATGTTATCTTCAATACGGATGCCAATTCCGCGCCATTTTTCATCGACACTGTAATCATCCAAGGGAATATATAAACCAGGTTCGATAGTCATTACCATTCCCGGATCAAAAGGTCGTAGTTGCTGTTTTTCAGTATTGACTTGATAATCACCAACATCATGAACATCAAGACCAAGCCAATGACCTAAGCCATGAATAAAATATTTTTTACAAGTTTTCTCTTTAATCAACTTAGTTAAATCACCCGATAAAATACCTAATTCGTATAAGCCTTTGGTTAAGAACTCACAGGTAAAAGCATTTAGTTGTGCAAAATTAACGTTCGGTTTAATTTGCTCAATGACATGATTTTGTACATCTAAAACTAATTGATATAGTGCTTTTTGTGCTGCGCTAAATTTTCCATTTACTGGAAAGGTACGGGTAATATCTGCGGCATAACCTGCCAATTCCCCACCAGCATCAATTAATAATAAATCACCGTCACGCAAAACATCATCATTATTAGTGTAATGTAAAATGTTGGCGTTATCTCCGCCGGCAACAATACTGGCATATGCTGGGTGGCGAGCACCATGTTGAGCAAATTCATGCAAAATTTCAGCTTCAATTTGATATTCAAACTTACCAGCTACGGTTCTTTCCATTGCCCGTTGATGCGCTCCACAACTAATATGATTTACTTGTCGCATAATCTCAAGCTCAGCAGTACTTTTGATTAACCGCATTTCATCAATAACAGCTGAACAATCAACTAACGTATGTGGCACTTTAACACCTTGCCTAACTTTTGATTTTATCAAAGTTAACCATTGTGATATCTGTTGATCAAAGGTTTGGTATTCACCAAAACTTAATGGTGTACCAAAGCAATAATGTATTTGATGAATACCATTGAGATATTCAAGCAATATATCTTCACAAACATCTAATGAATGACATTCATCAAAACCATAGTCTATTTTTGCTTGCGCCTGACCAATACGCCGGCCATGCCAGACTTCTTGTAGAGGGTCTTTCGCTCTAGAAAATAAAATACTTTGTGATTTATTGTTATTTGACTTAATTAATACTAACAATGCATCAGGTTCATTAAACCCTGATAAGTAATAAAAGTTTTTATTTTGGCAAAACGCGTATTCAGTGTCATTACTACGCGTCACTTCTTTGGCTGCAGGAAAAGCGGCAATACTCCCCGTAGGCAAACCCGCTAATATTTTTAATCGACGTGATTGAAACTCTTCAACATTTAACAGGGTATGTTGCATTGATATTAACCTTGGTATTGGTGATTTTTATTGAGATAAGATGAGCTTAATGCAATGTTTCTGGCTTATCGTTTTCTTCAGGAAGTATGCCTAGTTCAGAGAAGCATAATAACGCTGAGATACGAACATATTCTGAAATTTCAAAAAAGGCTTGCTCAGTATCTTCATCTTCTTCCATCTCATCAGATAAATTAGCAATTTCAACAAAATCGTTTAAGACTTCAGTCACATCTTCCGATAATGTTGCCGTTTTATTTTTTTGTAGGCCAAAACCCAAATTGAAACCTTGTACCCAAATACCTAGGGCATTACCACGTTCAATAATAGAGTCATCATCATCTGGGAGCATTAATTGAAAGCTATAAGAGTCATCCAGAATATCCTGCCATAACTGTTCAAATAACGCACTGATCACGATTTTAACTTTTTTGGGTAAACCTTCACCATTATTTAGCATGTCATTTACCATACCAAGATAGTCAGTTCCTTCAAAAGCGTAACCTGCGCAGACAAGCCCAGTTAAAACACCATGAATTTCAGAGGTATGAGCTTCAACGTTTTCGGCAGTAATAATGGCTTGCACAGAGGCAAAATCTAAAGAGGTTTGCTCAGTCATAAAGATTAAATTGTAGAATGGAGTTATTTTTATATCTTAACATTGAGTCAATAGAGATACTAGAAAAGCATATCATCGATATCATGAAAAATACGATATTCCTGTGAGGGTTAAGATCAAAATAAAGTAAAACTAATACGCGACTAACAAATCCAAGCTCCCTGATCGGACGCAAGTCATCTATTTATACAGCAAGCTTACTTGTTCCTAAAAATAGCGCGACATTAATCTTTTTAAAGCTGACAAAGAAGGACTTGATTATAGTATCAGCGATAAATGTTCAATCAATTAGGTTGCATAGAGGACGTCACGCCGTTATAGTGCCAACTAATAACATGCTATTTCCTTATATTTAATAAGCATTTATGCTTTTACTTGCCTTAATTGAGATATATTCACTACATGAGCCAACATACTGTTACTGTCAATATTGCTAATCGCAAGTTAAAAATTGCCTGCCCGGTTGGTAAAGAGAGTGCGCTAATTTCGGCCGCAAATGAAGTAAGTGAACGTATAAAGCAAGCCGGTCTAAAAAATAAAGCAACAAATACTCCCGAACAAACGATGTTAATGACAGCATTAAATCTTTCTAATGAGTTACTTATTATGCGTGAACAAATGGAACGTGAGCGTCAGGAAACTCAAAGTAAAATTGAATTACTACAATCAACCATTGAACAAGCGCTATTACCTATTCAAAATAAACAAGCCTAATTGATTATTTAACATCCAAAACCATCTTTAAAGCTCAAATAAACAACGGTTAAACATAATTTTCAAGAAAACCCTTAATTGATGCATAAAGTTTAGCTATAATACCTATCGTCTTCTGAGGTGTTTGTTTGTAAACTCTGTCCGTGAGCCGATAAGTTTTATTTCAGGGAATCCAACATTAACTATTGTGCAAGCCCGGCTCGTATCGGGAAGCCTACGGTTTTTGTGCGATTTCCGCCTTGAGCACACGGTGTTCAAGGACTTAGCTTTACTACGGCACCTTGGAAGCATCATCTTCTTTATCCTATTCCCACTCCTAGCCAACTATTTAAAATAACGTTCACTTACATTAAAAACAATAATCTTATTAACCCGACACTTCCCCGAGACTGATTTTTTAAGTTAAATAAAATTTGGCTCTTATTGACTTATTTGTTGTCAATTAATTTAATCCACGACGAGTAAAGTAGTCGAATAAAAATATCAATTATCCCTATAATTAACTGCCCTTAATCAGTTCTGGTTTCAGCTTTAAAGCTATCAAAGTCAGGCCTTGGTAGTCTATGTAGTATTGAGTAGAAGTAAATAACCACAAAACATAATAACGCTGCACCTGCAAATAACCAAGTGGCACCTAAAGTATCAAGGATGATACCTCCACCTAATGGTGCAAATGCAAACCCTAAAGAATAAAATGAGGCTGCACCAAAGTAAGCACCACGTAAGTGACTCGGCGCAAGACGATCAATATGTACATTCATCGTTGGAAATAAAATGGCTTCAGCCAAACTCATCACCATTACAGCGCCAATCCACCCCCAAAAGAAGTCTAACGGATTAACAGCAAACCAAAATTGTGAACAAGCTAATAAAAGCAAACCTATCTGAATACGTTTTTCTAAAGCCATCGATGACATCATTTTTAATAATAAAAACTGGCAGCTAACGATAAGCAATGAATTGGCAACAATCATAGAAGATATCAATAATAATAATTCAGGAACTTCTGCACGAGTTAAGTATTGAATAAGAGATGAGTCCATTTGCCCATAAATAAACATGCAAAGTACATTCGAAAAAATTAAACATTGTAATAACCTATCTTGTGCTAATATTTTCAACGTTGTTTTAAACTGGCTTTTTGCTGGCTTGTGCTCTCGCTCGATAACCCCGTGTTTATTAAAACCCCAAGTTAATACGATAAGAAAGAGTGCAAATGCTCCTGCTGTAAGATAGAAACTTGACTGTTGCCCTGTTAAACCAAACCAAACACCAGCCATAGGGCCTATAGCAGCACCAACATTAACAACAAAATATCGAGCTTGCATTGCCAATTCACGAGTTTTTACATTAGGAACTATATCACCAATGAGAGCTGAAGTAGGCGGTTCCCATAACGCTTTCGCTATTGAACACAAAGTAATAACAACGACATAACCAATCATTGTTTCCGTTTGTGCTAATAGTGTGAAGGATATTACATAGAGAATACCACTGGCATACATTAACTGATGACGACCAAATCTATCTGACAACGTACCACCGACAAAGCCAATCAGTACCGAGACTATTGCCGCAGATGACAGTATCAAACCAACTTCAGTTGCAGAGATAGCAAATTTTTCATATAAAATAACAGCAAGAAATGGCCAAACCATATAAAAGCTACCACGCGTAATAAAAGCGCCAAATAAAATAATCCACATCAAAACTGGAAATTCTTTGATTCGCTTTAAACTAACATCACTTTGCATGAAAACCTCTAAAGAATGACTGCTGAAAGCTTAATTAAAGTTATTATCCTTTCTATTAAACTGACACATTATATAAACAAAATACTTTATATATTAATTCAAGCAAAATTGACAGCTTTACTTCAGGCAGAAATAAATTTAAAACTCAAATAAACACAGGTAGAATATTTCACAATATGTATAAAGGTATGATAATTAGTCCGATGTATAATACTAAAAATTCACCGATAGGTATCTTTGATTCGGGTGTGGGTGGTTTATCCATTACAAAATGCATTGCGCAACAACTTCCCAATGAGCAGCTTATTTATATTGCAGATACAAAATTTTCTCCTTATGGCGATAAAACAACAATATTAATTCAACAACGCGTCAATTATCTTGCGAAAAAACTTATCAGCTTAAACTGCAAAGCCGTGGTTATTGCTTGTAATACCGCCACTGTTGCTGCAATAGACCAATTGCGAAAGCAAGTTACAATTCCTATTATTGGTGTTGAACCCGCAATAAAACCCGCAGCCCAATTAAGTAAAACTAAAAAAATAGGCATTTTAACTACGGCATCTACGGCAAAAAATGAGCGATTTATCTCACTAATAGAACAATACAAACAAGATGCACAAATATTTATTAAACCTTGTCCAGGATTAGTTGAACTCGTTGAACAAAATTTATCATCAAGCAAAAAGTGTAAAAATCTACTAATTAAATACTTAACACAATTATTGGCAGAAAAAATTGATACTTTAGTTTTGGGTTGCACTCATTACCCTTTTTTAATAGGAGAAATTAAAAAAATTGTTGGCGGGAAGGTTCAAATAATGGAAACAGCACTCCCTGTAACACAACAACTTAAAAGGCAATTAGATAAATATGATCTAGTGGCAACTAATGAACAAGTGAATAAATTGTATTGTTATAGTTCAGATTTTTCAGACGAGCAAACATCATTAATATCACAACTATGGCAAGAAGATATTAACTTACAGCCGCTCTAACTCTCTCCATTATTTTTATTTAAGGCCATTTAGCCGTCTAGGCGTAAATAATTCTATGCAAAAATACACGAAGCAGTTAAACTTACGTCATCGTATTGAATAAATACACCATTCTTAATACTTACATTAACTAGTCGATTATATAGTACGAGGTTTTATGTCTAGACATCTTTTTACTTCAGAGTCCGTTTCCGAAGGTCATCCTGATAAAATCGCCGATCAAATTTCTGATGCGGTACTTGACGCCATTATTGCTAAAGATAAACATGCCCGAGTCGCTTGCGAAACGATGGTAAAAACAGGTGTTGCCATTATATCTGGTGAAGTATCTACAACAGCATGGGTTGATTTAGAAGCGCTAACGCGTAATGTCATTAGCAATATTGGTTATACATCTTCTGATGTGGGTTTTGATGGTGCAACATGTGGCATTATGAACCTTATCGGCCAGCAATCCCCTGAAATTGCTCAAGGTGTTGACCGCGTAAAACCTGAAGATCAAGGCGCCGGCGATCAAGGTCTCATGTTTGGTTACGCCACCAATGAAACCGAGACATTAATGCCAGCACCGCTGTACTATTCGCACCGTTTAGTAGAACGTCAAGCTGAAGCACGCAAATCCGGAATATTACCTTGGTTACGTCCTGACGCCAAATCACAGGTGACATTTGTTTACGAAGATAATAAACCGGTAGCCATTGATACTGTTGTATTATCAACACAGCATAATCCAGAAATTAAACAAGACGATTTATATAATGCGGTGATGGAAAATATCATCAAGCATACTTTGCCAGCAGAATTTTTGACAAAAGATACCAAGTATCATATTAACCCAACAGGAAGTTTTGTTATCGGCGGCCCTGTTGGTGATTGTGGATTGACGGGTCGGAAAATTATTGTCGATACCTATGGCGGTATGGCACGTCATGGTGGTGGTGCATTTTCAGGTAAAGATCCATCAAAAGTAGATCGCAGTGCAGCTTATGCTGGTCGCTACGTGGCTAAAAACATTGTTGCTGCTGGCCTAGCGGATCGTTGTGAAATTCAAATTTCTTATGCTATTGGTGTTGCGGAACCTACATCCATTTCTATTGATACTTTTGGTACGGGTAAAGTTAGTCAAGATAAATTGGTTGAACTTGTAAGAGAACATTTTGATCTGCGACCTTATGGCATCACTAAAATGCTTGATCTACTCCACCCTATGTATCAACAAACAGCGGCTTACGGACACTTTGGTCGTGAACCTTTTGAAATGACTGTAGGTGATGATACTTTCATTGCCTTTAGTTGGGAGAAAACAGATAAAGCAGATGCATTACGTCAATCAGCTGGTTTGTAAAGCCTAAAGATCGATATATTTATAAAGGCAACTTATTAAAAATTGCCTTTATATGTTCAGGATGAACAGTATGTCATAATCACATGGATGTGAAAGAATGACGATGTTCAGGATGAACGGTCAATTTATTAGTACGTCTATGCTAGTTTCCTACAAAAGTTAAGTACCTACGTCC
>Ga0105356_10005559_pt1 | contig 11947 bp, 9 predicted proteins | sample GOMGulsemesocosm_3_FD_83502 | JGI IMG/M metagenome (GOLD analysis project Ga0105356, IMG submission 83502) | Methane-oxidizing microbial communities from mesocosms in the Gulf of Mexico - GOM9D Gulf of Mexico | ecosystem: Environmental > Aquatic > Marine > Cold seeps | place: Gulf of Mexico...
CATCCAGCGTCTCGGTCTTGTCAGCCTGGTCAGCCTTGGCGGGCTTGGCAACCAGCACCCCCACAGCCAGCAGATCGGCTTCGATCGTTTCCATCAGCTCAACCAAGTGTGTATTAGTATTGATGTTCTTGCGATTTTTAAAGCCGCAGGCCTTCGCCACCGTGACGTTATTTAATTTTCCTGCATAAATAAACGCCTTAAACACCTGTCGATCCTTAAAGTACAAATCAGCCATTTCGGCCAGCCAGGCTTCAAATGCCGCGACGTATAGCACGGAAATTTGCTTGCCGCTCAAACCTTCGATGTTTATTTTTTTATCCATACATCCGCCTATGTAGTGATGTTTAGTATTCAAAGCAGCCACGTGTTAAATTTAATCCGTGTCGCGTCATACAACCGACGCTCTAGATCGGCTTTCTCGGTTTGCAGTGTTTCATTTGCCAGTTTAACTTGCGCCAATTCTTCTCTGATTTTAGCCAGCGGCGCTCGATACTGTTTAATTTCTTGGCTTTCGTCTGATAACTTCTTGGGTATATTCACGCCTCCTACATCAAATTACTTCTTATTAAACTTATCACAGGATTACGTCTGAATTTTCAATTTATCACGTTGAAACAACCGCCGTTCCAGATCCGCTTTCTCGGCTTGCAGTGTTGTATTTGCTAGTTTAACTTGTGCTAGTTCTTCACGGACTTTAGCCAGTTCTGCTTTCTTATTGGCTATTTCGTTCAAAGCATCGGACTGCGAGATAATCAACGCACTGTTTAACAGTATTTCCAGTTCCTGCTTGGTTCTGGCGTCGGATTTTACGGTCAGCTGATCAAGTTCCGTTTTAATCATGCCCTTGGTTTTCCGGGCGGTGGATTTTTCACCCTTGATTTTTATGGCGGCGATCAAGCCTTCAAGGATCTTGTTTTGTGCTAAAATTAAGTCTCCAATCTTCTCATGATTTTTAAGCGCCGAGCGTACACGGCCGAGCTCGCGGCACACTGAGGCTTGCGACAGCAACACCTCGCTTAACTTTTTAAACTCCCTTGCTTTAATCTTGGCTTCACATTGATCAAACAGCGTCATCACGGCATCGTACCGTAGGCGTTCCTGTTCGGGTTTTTTACTTTGCTCGACCCACAGCGGGTACTTTTTAATGGCTGGTTTTGCCGGTGGCTCCGGACGGTTTTTTTCAAAGCCCGCAAAAAAATCATTCATGATCACACATATCCGCCTGTAATTTTTCAATATTCCTGACTACTTTTTTGGCGTCCGCCACGATCGAAAACCGCGCAATAATTTCGCAATCGGCCGTGTCTTGCCAGCGTCGTTTGTTTAATTCCAGATCGTGATAATGTGCCTTCGCGCTCGCTCCGTTGTTGGTGCAACCGGAACACAGCAGGGAGCTAGCATCGCCCGCTTTAACCAAGTTATCCTTTACCCCGCACTTGGCGAGCTTGAGCGTATCGTGCATCACAAAGCAAAGGCCATAGGAATGCCAGGTCATAGAATGCACGCAGTCGTTCATCGCGTCGTAAAACTCGGCCAGTTCGGGTAGCGACAGCAGCTCAATATTTTGGCCGTCGAGCAATTTACTGGCGACGCTGCGCACCCTTTTCATCGCAGGCCCAACCCAGCGGTCAGCAGGATCATTGATTAAAATTCGCCGGATCACATCCTGCACATATTCCCGTTTAACATAAGAAATTTCTTCGTCATTGAGCTGATTACGCGAATACGCCTGGGTGTGGTGATCGTGATGACGATATTCTTGCTTAATGGCGGCTTCGACATCTCCATCAAATTTTCGCAGCGCAAAGCCCATCTTAAGATGCCGCAGCGCGTGCGGTTTTATGTACGGGTATGCCTCGGCCACTGACTGATGAGCCCGCTGTACAAAACGCCGGTAGTAAGCTTGCAGCCGATTCCGCAAGGTGTTTATTATCACTGTGGTGACAGCATTGCTCTTGATCGTTTTTCTGAGCCAGCCTGAACCATAGGTCGGTGCAAACAGCTTTAATCCCAGCGCCTGTTTGTCGACCCACGACAGTGCATTGAGTAACTCAAACGCCTCAATCCCGAGCGCCGACAGCCCGCGCTTGGCAATAATCCCGCCACTGGTTTTGTTTATTTTAGATCTGAGGATCGCGTCTTTAGTCCACGTGCCATTGACATCCAAAAATTCAATCGCATCGAGCCAGTCGGCACCCACGCTGTGGCATTCGCTCAATCGCATTCCGGTGACCGACAGCAGGATAGCAAGACAGGCTCCTTCGATTTCATGAACAAACTCGCTAATTTTCTCACGACTTTTAAACGGAAAATCGCTCATGCCGGGTTCAATATCGTGTAGTATCTTGACAAAATCGATGCGCATGGCATCCGTTTTGGTATGCGAATTCCCCCCAGTAAGACTGCTGACTTGAGATGGCTCAATAAAGGTCGCAATATCGGCGTTAAATATACCACCTTTCGATGGTTTGCTTGCAGTAAGCATGGCCGTAGTTAATGATTTTTTCCTATAAGCGGTGAAATAACATTTCAGCAGTTTGCACTTGCTGCTACGGATTAGCTTAATCGCATCTGCGAGCAGCAGGGTCGCGACTGGCATCGGCACCGTGCCATGGCTACCGCCTTGTTCCCAGTCCGAATAGCTTAGCCCAAAGCGTTCACACAATGGTGTCACCACTTTCTGAATAAAAGTTTGCGGCACAGCGAGCGGAAAGCCATCCAGCTCATAGCGTTTGGCATGGCTTGCTATTACGGCCCCTAACGATGGTCTTATCGAGCTAACCGACACCAGCTTGTTATCTTTAATCGCGATAGCACCGACAAATGCCACCAGGTCCGGCATCGCCCAATTGCTCAGCTGTTGCTTGTCAGATGGTTGCTGCTGCAAATAAGCAACCATCACTTTAATACCTCGCAAACGAACACTAATTGTACTAAATGCATAGCGCAGCGTACCCCGTAAATCCTGGTAAGGAAAGTCATGCAGGATCAGATGTTGTGCCCATAACCGCTCGCTGTCGCTAAAGTCACTAAAGTGCAGGTTTATTGGCTTGTCATCCGCTTTGTTAATGATTACCCAAGTTTGCTGTCCGAGCTGATTTTTGACGTTAAGCGACGAGCTTGTGGCTTCAGGGCTTTGTTCGACAATATTGTTTAATGGTTTTTGTATAGCCATGACAACTCCTAAAATAAAGGTGGATAAGGGACGCTGTATTGCGCAGCAAGATCTTTCGCTTGCTGCTGCGTTTCAGCCGGAAAGCGCTCAAACAAGATTGACCATTGTGCGTGCTCAAACGTCCATTTTACGGCTCGCTCGCCGTGATTGACCTCGATCTCTTCCAGCTCTGACTCAATGTGTTGGATGTAACACCACAACATCCACGCAGACTTTTCGTCATTGATAATTTTGATCCCGGACGATTGGTCAGCTTTATCCTTAATGCCGCCAAAAATTGTGACATCGTAATGCCCAGGATCGTTGGCAATTTCATTGATAAAAGTGATCACATCATCGACCGTAAAACCACTGGGATCGTGCAAGGTACGCTGCACTTCCTCGACGCTCATGATATGACAATAATCGAGAATGCTAATCGATTCTTCAGCCATCAGATCTGCGACCTGAGCATTGCTTTTGATGCCGTTGAGGATCCGCTCCTTGGCATTGCCGCGCTCGCGATATTGGCGCACTTGCTGTTCGCCGTGCGCCGTTTCTTTGGCATTAACAGCGTCACTTTCACTGTGACCTTCGTTAAAAATAATCCGGCTCTGGCGGATTGCATCACTGCCCAAGATAATTAGAGGAACGACACTGCTATTCTTTCTCTTCTTTCTATAAGCGGCATGATGGCAAATCAGGGCGGTAAGCAGCCATTGGAATGCCCCCTGACCATTAAGATCGCTATGATACTTGAGCTCGCGCTCGGCTTTTTCGTATGCACTGCGCAACAGACTATCCTGAGCGCACAGAAAACTGAGCGGCCACAGTGATGACATACCATTATTCTTTATTGACGAGAATTGAGTAAACCACTTACCCTGACTCTTGGTTAGATAAGGCTGGGCGGCACTGACATCCTCAAACCAGTTGCTATAGGTTGCAAAAAGCGGATCACCTTTTTGATAAGTAATGGTGTTATGGTCTTTGCCTGCACCCTCGGCCTTAGCCCCCTTGCCGCGTCGCTTGTGATGCCTGATTTTCACGCCATCAGTATCAACAGCGTGCAGAATTTGAAAAAGCTTGCCGTCATCTGAAGGCTTCAGATCCGCGAGGTTAAGCCGCAACTGATTTGACCACTGGAGCGAATCGGAAGCCAGCAGCCAGCTCATCACCTGTTGCTCAGACAAGGTTGGTATCAACATATCGGCCAAACTAAATCCAGGGGAAGCAATGACTTCCCTTATTTTCTTACTACTTGTCCCCAGCACGACCGGCAGCGCAACTCTGGGTTGATTTCGACCACTACGCAGGGCATAAGATGTATTGCAGGTCAACAGGTTACTCATTCGCCCGATGATGCTGTCGGCGTCGCTGTGATACGTTATCATATCCTCAAACACTGTCTTAGCCTCGCCCTGCGAAAACCCCAAGGGTTCCAACCACAGCAGGCGATTTTGCAACGCAGTGGTTAGACTGCCATTGTTTAGCTGTTCAGTTTCCTGTGTGGCAGATAATAATGTCTGAAAAATTTTCGCGTACATCGCACTGGCCTCGACAAAAACGGGCAGAGGTACATCCTTATCGGCTTTTGAATATTTACCATACATTTGGCTAACGGGTTTGCTGTCGAGCGTCCATTGGCCACTTTTAAGTCGCTCGATTAACACCTCGTAGATTGTGCTATGTTCATCCCACCTCACCGTCTGCATGAAGGCCCTGCGCTGGCGCATTAGATCGAGGTACCACACCGCGAACCACCGCAGGCTACTAATCAGCTGCGTATCGAGGTAGGGGCAATCAATCGCTTCGCCGGTCGCGTAATCCATCGTAAACAGCTGTGACAACGCGGGTTTGGCTTGCTTGTCATCGGGCTTAATTTCCGGGTTGTTTTTTCTGGCTAGATAGGGCAGAAGTTGCGCACCGCCGAGCAGATTATAGGAGCTAGTTTCACTGATGATGTCGATTTGCGCCGCCCAGGTGATAGGCTTGTTCAGGTTGAGCTGATAGCTAGATAGGCTGGTCGCCCCGGTGCCCTGGTGGGATAAAGACAGCAGGAACTGGTGAATGACATCATACGGCAGATCGCCCGCTGCGCTAACCAGCTCGGCCCAAGACTCATCCTCAGCACACTTTTCATCGCGCTCGATCAGAAAGTTAAAAAAACGTTGATACCCAGCCCTAAGGCCATTTTTAGTGGTATCGCCGAGTGCGCCAAAATAGTCGGTGTAGCAATAGGCAATGAACGCCTGGCAAAAAAACGAGTCTTTAAATGGCGGCGGAATTTCTAGGGTTTTGGTGGTTATCTCATCTTTTTCAAGCAAATCGAGTTTTAAGATTACCTTGTCCGGATATTGGCGCAGCGGCACGGTGTTTTCCGCTACATACTGCGCCAGCGATCCCAGATCCGTTGTCGTAGTATCCAGTGCATCATCCATCCTGTAGCTCCTTGCTCTTTTTGTTTTTCTGTTGATTGCGCTTATCGTGCCGCACCATCCGCATTTCCTGGGACTTATTGTGATTGCCGTCGATTTCGTACCACACTTCGACATACACAGCGGTAATGGCGGCGTCATTATGGCCGAGCCGATCTTGGATCAAACGCTGGTTAACGTTGTTTTTTACGCACCATTCGGCAAGATTCGTTGCATAGCTGTGGCGCAGGGCGTGGTAGAACAATAAATTAAGATGTGGATCATTGAACTGGTGTTTTGCGGCGAAAAAGACGTTGGTACCATGACTTTCAGACAGTCGAACACCGCCTTTCTGACAAAAAAACTGGCTGGCGTTTGCATATATAACATCATATTTATCTAAAAAATCGAATATGCGTTCGGCGAGCTTTGGTTTAATTAAGATCTCGCGGGATTTTCCGCCATCCTTGCCTTTGCCGATGATTTTCCAGGTGATTTCGTCGCCGATTTTATAACTTAACTGCGCGGTTTTTAGACGATCGATCGCAAAGTTATTGCTGCGCACCAATTCCTCGGTGCGTGTACCGCACTCGTAGCCTATTCGCAGCGCTAACTGGTCGCGCCCGCGCTCAAAATCGGCGTTGACATCGACATGCTCCAGCAAAGTCTCGAACAGGGTTTCTTTAATGTAATAGCTTTGGATGCGATCAGCATCATCGACCGCCTGTACAACACCGTCGGCGTGTTTGTAGATGTACGAACGGCGTCGGGTAGCACAAAAACCGAGTTTTTCGCCGGTGGCAAACAATCTTCGCAACAGAGTTTGCACTGTTTTCATGCGTTTCACGGAAATGGGGGCTGGTTTTTTTTTCTTCTGCTGTTGCTGAAACGGCAAATTTTTTAAATAATACGCTTGCAGAAAACCCAGAATTTCTTGGTTGGTGGCATCTTTAAATGTTGTATTGTACTCGCACAGGGTCTGAAAAAATGCTTGCACAATAGTGGCATAGGTTTCTTTCGTTGTGCTTGCCCACGCATATTCCCACAGCATGTCGCCGAAGATTACCGTTGGAACGATATCGATCTCGCCTGCGGGATCAAAAAATGCCCAATACTCGGATTCGAGGCCGTTCACGTTAACACGAAATGATTTCTTCTTAACCATTCTGATTCCCTCCATGTAGCTTTGTAGATATTATAGCACAGGCTAAAAAATCTACACATTTTATTTTCTAGTGCGGGTAGAAAGAACTAACCATAACGCCCTCCAGAACCATTGTCACTTATAGAGCCCATGCGCGAGGTAATTAACGCAACCTTTGAGCCGCTTTGCAATTGGTTGGCCAGCAAATCAACCACCTGCAATGGCGCCAATGCATTAATCGCAAATTGTGCCATGATGGTGTCTTCATTTAGCGTGCCCAATGATTCATCGCGTAAGATGCCAGCGTTATTGATCAAGATATCAATCGTGACATTAGCCAATTGATTAACCATTTGCTCGCGACCAACACTGGTGCCAACATCAACGCCTTCGATCACTCGAACATTAAGCGCTGCTAACTCACTTGAGCTTTGGCGGCATAAAGCAATAACATCAAAACCTAAGGTTTTAAATTGACTGGTCATGGCCAAACCAATACCACGATTGGCGCCAGTGATTACTACTGTTTTCATGAGTTACTCCAAGGTTATACCCGTCACCCTTGAAATCTGCATTGCAATTCCAATGATTTTGGGTCTAAGTAAAATAAGTTAGGTAAATTCATCACATAAAATCTGTGATTGCGACACCCCTTTACGCTGTAATAACCGGGTGGTGTCTTGCATCATTACCGACGGACCGCACAGATAAAAATCACAGTCACTTAGCCGCGGGTGTCGATCTAAATATTGATTAAATAAGGCTTGCTGAATATGTCCGGTTGCCCCCTGCCATTTAGTGTCAGGCTTAGACAAGGCGACAGTCCAGTTAAAATTTTGATGACGGCGTGCCAAATAATCAAAATGTGCTTGATAAAATATATCATCTTCTGTGCGAGCACCAAACCACAAGGATATTTTTCGGGTCGGTTGACTGGCCGTTATGCTGTCGATATGTGACTTTAGCGGGGCCATGCCGCTGCCTGCACCGACAAAAATCATTTCACGACGACTTTGTTCATTGCTCACAAAATCGCCCATTGGACCAGAAATAATCAACCGCTCTCCGACATTAAGCCCAAATAAATAAGTCGAAGCGACTCCCGGACCATAGCCTCTTTTGGGCATTGCCAATCCGATATTAAACACTAACTTAGTGCTATTAGCCGAGCTCGAAGCCATTGAATAACTACGTTCAATTGGCTGTGAGTTACTGACCTGATATTGTTTTAGCCCTTGTTGCAACCAATGAGGCTGGAATTGCGACGGTACGCTCAATTGGCTCATTGAACGTGAAAATGGCGGTACCTGCACGTTAACAAATTGGCCAGCGTCAAACGAAAAATTAGCACCGTATGGCACATTAACCACCAGCTCTTTAATAAACGGTGTCACAAACTTACTGCTTACCACGTCAACGTCTATGCTTTGTTGATTTTGGTTTGAGACTTCTATTGCTAAATCACAATCAACCTCAATTTGACAGGCCAATCGATAACCCTGACTAATTTCACTAGTCGTTAAGGTGGTGCGCTCTTGTCCCGTCAGTGGGCTATTAACCCTCACCGCCTTAATTTTACACTGACAACAGGTGCCAGAACCGCCACAGCCAGAGGGCAAGTTGTATGCCTGCTCCGCAAGCGCTGCAAGCAATGGTTGCGCCCCAGTTACGGTCAAATTTTCACTACCTTGCGTGCCATTGACTGATACTTGATAGCTTTTAACTTGTACAGTGCCCGAGCCAAATATAATCCTCAACAACATCAGTAATCCGATGGTTAAAAACAGCAAAGTCAGGCTTGATGCACCCAGTAATATCACATTATTTAGTGACTGATTTTGGCTATATGACATCTGGTGAAGCAGATTAATGACTGAATTGCTCTGGTCGCTCGGCGCACTCGATAAACTTAGGGCTAGTGCAGTGACCGCCCAAATCAACAGTTGAATGGCCACCAAACCACCAAGCCATTTATGCCACGCGCGCAGGTTCGGCATGTCGGGCGTGCGCGTAGCACTAGCTTTGTAATCAGCACTGTCAAAGCTATAGCAGAACAACCAGCAACCAATAATGCTTACCGCACAGATAAGCGCCAGTGCTAGCGTAGACAAGTAAGGTTGTGCTGCGCCGATATCGAGCAGGTGGACCTGCCGTGCCAGTTCATTAGAGGAATTAAGTGCAAGCATAAGGCCGCTTACTAGCCAAGCAAATAAAGGGATTACGGCTAAAAATGCCAGTGGGCGATGCACTTTACGTAACTTAGTCGCCCAGCTCGGTTGGTTTTTATGAACAATGATCATAATGTTTACAAATTCCTTTTTGTAAAAAAGCGCATTATATCGAAGTTAACACAGCTAAAAAGGTGATGCGACCTAACCCAAATCGCTCAACAAGCCCGGAGCCATCATGTGGCCCATTTTTTCTGCCTTGGTATTAAGATAATCATGATTGTGCTCGTTACGCCCAACTTGGATGGCAACCTGCTCAACCACGTCAATACCAACATCTGTTAGTGCTTGCACTTTTTTTGGATTATTGGTCAGCAGACGTACCTTGTTGACACCAAAGTGTTCAAGCATCGGCTTGCACATATCGTAACGGCGTAAATCAGCAGCAAAACCTAGCCGCTCGTTAGCTTCAACGGTGTCGGCTCCCTCATCTTGGAGGTGGTATGCTTTAATCTTATTGATAAGGCCAATGCCGCGCCCTTCTTGGCGTAAATACAACAAGGCACCTTGGCCAGCTTCAACGATGCTCGCCAATGCTGTTTCAAGTTGATAACCACAGTCGCAGCGCATACTAAACAATGAATCACCCGTTAAACACTCTGAATGCAGACGGATCAATAATGGCTGCTGTGGTGTAATATCGCCATAGGTTAAAATAATATGCTCTTGGCCATTATCTTCAGTGAAACCATGCATAGTAAACTCACCCAATCGAGTGGGCAGGCGACATGAATCTACAAAACTAACCGACATACGAACAACCTTTTAAATTTTAATACCACGGTGAGGGTATAAACATCTCTGTGATAAGTGACCGCATTAAACAACTGCCATCACCATAAATATTTCAATAACTATTACAACAACTAGTTCAATCACTAATTAAGGTATGGGCTAATAACACAAAAACAAGTGTTTGACTCGGCTTTATTTACTATTGGGTAGCCACTACCTCAGTCATTATACTCAATTGCCATCAATGATCTTATTTTTTCATCAAATTTCGGCTCAATTGTCTTGGCAAGTGGCTCTGGAACAGGTAATTTTACATGGGAATTAAAAACGTAAATTAAGGAACAATTTGTGAGCAGTGAAATGGTAAGCAGTGAATTAATCTCTGTCGCTTGCATCAGTTGGTTTTTTATCTGCTGGACAGGTTACACCCAATTTGCCAAGAGTCAGGCCAAAAAGACCCACTGCATAGCCTCGGTATTACACCGCCACCGCATTACTTGGATGAAGCGGTTACTTTATCGTGATCATTTAATTGCCGATACGGCCTTATTGGCTAGTTTAGAGCGCCAAGTAAGTTTCTTTGCTTCAACCACTATCCTTATTTTGGCCGCCTTACTGACGTTATTAAGTACCTCTGATCAGCTTTACTTAACCATCAATGAGTTACCAACCGCCTACCCTTCGAGCTTGCACGACATTCAGGCACGGTTGCTCTTAATGATTGGCATATTTATTTATGCATTTTTTACCTTTACTTGGTCGATGCGCCAATATGCCTTTTGTTCAGTATTGCTGGGCGCCTTCCCTAAAGCCGATAAAAACCAGCCGATCACTGAGCAACTGCAAAAGCACGTGGTTAATGTCGCAAAAATTGTCGACCATGCTGGCCATAGTTATAATTACGGTTTGCGTTCTTATTACTTTGCGATGTCAACCTTGGCTTGGTTTGTTCACCCCGCATTGTTTGCTTTTGCTTGTAGTGCCGTGGTGGTGATTCTCTATAAACGAGAATTTAAGTCCAACACTCTTAAAGTAATGTGTATGATTGACGAAGTAGAACAATACTCAACAGAAAACCCAACAGAAAACCCAACGGAAAAAACTTAACTTTTCAAGGCAGATTTATTTTGACGATATGTTCCCGGATACTAAAAACAGGATTATTGGCTGCAACTTTTAGCCTGAGCCTCTCATTCGCCGCTCACGCCAGCGAACTTAGTTTTGACCAATGGTTAGCTAAAGTACGGATCGAGGCCAAACAAAAAGGCATTAGCGCTGGTATCATAGATACCGCCCTAGCCAATCTAAAACCTTATCCTAAGGCGATTAAAAGCGATCGCGCCCAACCCGAATTCAAGCGCACCTTTGTTGACTACTCTACCAAGAGATTATCAACTTGGCGGATTGATACCGGTAAAAAAATGAAGCTTGAGCACCAAGAGTTACTCGAAAAAGTGGGTAAAGCCTATGGTGTGCAGCCGCGTTTTATTCTCTCTTTTTGGGGCTTAGAAACTAATTACGGCACCTATACTGGCAATAACGAGATTATTCGCTCATTGGCGACGCTGGCATTTGATCCGCGCCGCGCCCAGTATTTCCGTAAAGAACTGTTTAATGCCTTAAAAATATTAGATCAAGGCCATATAAAATTAGCCGACATGAAAGGGTCATGGAGTGGCGCAATGGGCCAAGGCCAGTTTATGCCATCGAGCTTTTTACGTTTTGCCCAAGATTTTGATGGCGATGGTAAAAAAGACATTTGGAATAATCAAGCCGATGTCTTTGCCTCGATAGCCAATTACCTCAAACACTTTGGTTGGAACGATCAACAAACATGGGGCCGTCAGGTCACCTTGCCAGACAATGCCAGCAGCTGGCTTGATCAAACCAAAGCCGCCAGTCCAGAAAAAGGCTGTCGTGCCTTGCGTGCCCATAGCGGAAAATTCGTGCTCCAGAAATGGAATGAGTTGGGGGTGCGCCGTTTAAATAATACTGAGCTGCCGGCGGTTGAATTAAAAGCAACGCTAATATTGCCTGACGGTATTAAAGGCCCAGCTTATTTAACCTACCAAAATTACCGCACTATTTTGAGATATAACTGTGCCAACAGTTACGCGCTAACTATTGGCTTGTTAGCCGATCAGCTAAAATCTTAGACTGAACATCGAGTAGGATGAGGCATTATTGCCTCATCCCTCTCACAGAACCGTACGTACGGGCCTCGTATACGGCTCATGCAGTCTTCTATTCTTTAATCATAAAGAGCAAG
>Ga0105356_10005561_pt1 | contig 11944 bp, 8 predicted proteins | sample GOMGulsemesocosm_3_FD_83502 | JGI IMG/M metagenome (GOLD analysis project Ga0105356, IMG submission 83502) | Methane-oxidizing microbial communities from mesocosms in the Gulf of Mexico - GOM9D Gulf of Mexico | ecosystem: Environmental > Aquatic > Marine > Cold seeps | place: Gulf of Mexico...
GCGATTTGCTAACAATTTAATATCCTATTAAGGAAGGAATGGAATTTTCTTATTTATATTTGCTCGCTGATAAATGGAAAATATGTTTTTTAAACTTGAAGGAAAAGATGCTCAAAGTAGAGCCAGAGCTGGGAAAATAACAACGGATCACGGGGTTATTGAAACTCCTATTTTTATGCCTGTTGGAACTGTGGCCTCAGTAAAAGGCGTGCATCAACGTGAATTGAAAAATGACATTAATCCAGATATCATTTTAGGGAATACCTATCATTTGTTTTTAAGGCCTAAAACGCCCATTTTAGAAAAAGCAGGTGGACTACATAAATTTATGAATTGGGATAGAAATATTTTGACCGATTCAGGCGGATACCAAGTCTATTCACTGTCTGCAAATAGAAAAATAAAAGAGGAAGGTGTTAAGTTTAAAAGTCATATCGATGGGAGTTACCATACGTTTACACCTGAAAATGTCATGGAAATTCAACGCAGTATAGGTGCCGATATTATTATGGCCTTCGATGAATGTACGCCCTATCCTTGCGATTATAATTATGCAAAACGATCCATGCATATGACGCATAGATGGTTGGATAGATGTATTAATCATCTCGATAAAACACCCTTGAAATACGACTATAATCAAGCTTTTTTTCCTATAGTTCAAGGAAGTACATATAAAGATTTACGCCGTCAATCGGCAGAGTATATTGCAAATTCTGGAGCCATTGGTAATGCCATTGGAGGATTATCAGTAGGTGAACCTGCTGAAGAGATGTATGCTATGACCGATGTTGTTTGTGAAATTCTTCCAGAGGATAAACCCAGATATTTAATGGGTGTTGGTACACCAATCAATATTTTGGAAAATATTGCGTTAGGGATAGATATGTTTGATTGTGTAATGCCCACACGTAATGCTAGAAATGGAATGCTATTTACAGCCCATGGCTCAATAAACATTAAAAATAAAAAGTGGGAAGATGATTTTTCGGCAATCGATGATATGGGAATTACCTGGGTCGATACCGATTATTCCAAGGCCTATTTAAAACACTTGTTTAGTGTGAATGAGCTTTTGGGAAAACAAATCGCTACCATTCATAATTTAGGATTCTATTTATGGTTGGTTAGAGAAGCAAGAAAACATATATTAGCTGGAGATTTTAGAGTATGGAAAGACAAAATGGTAAAACAAATGGATAAGCGTTTGTAGTAAATGAAAATATTAGATTGGTACATATTAAAGCGCTATTTGTTTACATTTGTAATGATGCTACTCTTGTTTATTCCTATTGGAATAACCGTGCATCTCGCTGAGAAAATTGATAAAATTTTAGCCAATGATGTCCCGTTCCCAGAGGTGGCACAATACTTTTTAGATTTTACGATTTATTTTGCAAACCTCTTGTTCCCTTTATTTTTATTCCTTTCGGTAATTTTATTTACCTCTAAATTAGCAAATAACACAGAGGTTATCGCTTTTCTGAGTTCTGGAGTTTCTTTCTCGAGGTTTTTGAGACCTTATATCATTGGAGCATCCCTAGTCGCTGTTTTTGCCCTCGTATTGGGAATGTTTTTAGCACCACAAGCCAGCAAGGGATTTAATGAATTTAGTTATAAATATCTAAGTGGAAATAAAAAAGCCATGGATACGCGGCAACTCTATAGGCAAATTAGCGATAACGACGTGATTTATGTGTCTAGCTTTAACACTAGAGACAAATCAGGGAGTAAATTTACACTCGAACATTTTGTAGATAATACCCTCGAATATAAAATCGAAGCAAACAAAATAAAATATATAGAGGAAGATTCGACCTACAGGTTGTCAGGATATTTTAAACGTATAATAGGTGTAGATGCCGATATATCTCAATTTGAACGTACTAAAGACACTGTGTTTGGATTCGATTTAGAAGATTTATCTCCTGTTGAGTATATCGCAGAAACCCTCAGTTATGGGGAGCTTACTTCATTTATTTCTAAGGAAGAGTCTAGAGGGTCTTCAAATATAGGACGCTATAAAGTCGTGCTCTATAAGAAATGGAGTTTGCCAGTCTCAGTATTTATTCTAACCATAATTGCAGTAGCAGTCTCTTCTAAAAAACGACGTGGAGGAATGGGCGTTAATCTCGCTTTCGGGATTTTTATTGCCATGATTTATGTGTTTTTTGATAAGGTTTTTGGCGTGATGGCAGAGCAGTCCGATTTTTCTCCAGCAGTAGCCGTATGGTTTCCTAATTTCATTTTTGGTATTTTAGCTGTATATTTATTATATAATGCTAAGCGATAAAATTAAGAATTATTTACACCTTCATTTACTTGTATTTATAGCTGGATTCACCGCAATTTTAGGAGAACTTATATCTATTGGTTCTATTCCTTTAGTTTGGTTTAGAATGTTAATTGCTGGTGTTTTAATGTTTGGTTATATTAAAATTAAGAAGATAGATATTCGTATTAATTTTAAAACCGCCATTAAATTTTCTCTCGCTGGAATTATTATTGCCCTACATTGGATTACTTTTTTTGAAGCCATTAAGCAATCCAATATCTCTATTACTTTAGCAATGTTTTCTACAGGCGCCTTCTTTGCAGCGCTTATTGAACCTTTATTCTATAAAAGACGAATTATTTGGTACGAAATTATTTTCGGACTTCTAATTATTCTCGGTGTTTGGTTAATTACTCAGACTGAAATAAAATATCTAAATGGGATCATATTAGGGGTTTCATCCGCACTATTTTCAACACTCTTTGCGGTCATTAATGGTAAATTTGTCGAACGTTATAGAGCCTCCTGTATTTCTTTTTATGAATTTGTTAGCGGTGTGTTTTTTATTTCGGTCTTTATCGCAGTTTTTGGGGAAGGATTTGATGCCGATTTTTTTGAGCTCAGTGATTCAGATTGGAAATATCTTATCATATTAGGCTCTGTTTGTACAGCTTATGCCTTTATTGCAGCCGTTCATATTATGAAACATATAAGTCCATATACCGTCGTGTTAACTTATAATTTGGAGCCTATTTACGGTATTGTATTAGCTGTTATTTTATTTCCTTTAAAAGAAAAAATGAGCCCTGAGTTTTATATTGGTGCCGCATTAATTATTAGTACGGTAATACTCAATGGAATACTTAAAAATTTAAATACTTTAAAAAGAGGAGCTTCAAAATAAGTTATGACGATTAAAGTTTTTATATTTGTACGCTAACTAATAATCTTAAATTTCTATGGAATATTTAGAATTTGAGCTCCCAATAAAGGAACTAGAAGAACAACTTCAAAAATGTCAACTTATCGGTCAAGAAAGCGATGTTGACGTTACTGAAACTTGTAAGCAGATTGAGAAAAAATTGCTGGAGGCTAAAAAAGATATTTATAAAAATCTAACAGCATGGCAGCGTGTACAAATGTCTCGCCATCCTAATAGACCCTATACACTAGACTATATTAACTCTATATTTGGAGATTCATACCTTGAACTTCATGGTGATCGTAATTTTAAAGACGATAAAGCTATGATTGGTGGTTTGGGTAAGATTGGTGACCAAAGCTATATGTTTATTGGTCAACAAAAAGGATATAATACCAAAACCAGACAATATCGAAATTTTGGTATGGCCAACCCTGAAGGCTATAGAAAAGCACTGCGTTTAATGAAAACTGCAGAAAAGTTTGGGATTCCAGTAGTGACCCTTATTGATACTCCAGGAGCCTACCCTGGTTTGGAAGCTGAAGAGCGTGGTCAAGGCGAAGCTATTGCCAGAAATATTTTAGAAATGACCCGTTTGAAAGTGCCAATTTTTACTATTATTATTGGTGAAGGTGCTTCAGGTGGTGCTTTAGGAATTGGAGTAGGAGATAAAGTACTCATGCTCGAAAATACATGGTATTCGGTGATCTCACCTGAATCCTGTTCTTCAATTTTATGGAGAAGCTGGGAATATAAAGAGCAAGCTGCAGAGTCCTTGAAGCTTACCGCTAAGGATATGAAGAAAATGAAATTGGTAGATGAAATCATAAAAGAACCATTAGGTGGTGCTCATATAGATAGAGAAAAAACTTTTGCTACCGTTAGAGATGTAATTGTGAAATCTTATGATGAATTTAAAAACTTATCACCAAAAGACTTAGTTGAAAAGCGTATGAATAAATATTCCCAAATGGGAGAATTTAAAGACTAAGCCTTTAATAATCGAATATTAATTAAAGTCCGAAGTTGCTACTTCGGCTTTTTTTATGCTTATTAACAAAATTGTTAACTTGTTAACAACAAAATTGTTGACTGATGGTTAACAATGTCGTACCTTATATAATCAAAAATTCCTTACAATTTAGTTACATTCGCTGTCATGAAACAACCCAATACATTACAAGGCTTCAAAGTTGATAAAAGTACTATTATAAGTCTTGAAAAGGGGAAAATACCACCACAAGCCCTTGACTTAGAAGAAGTTGTCCTTGGAGCTATGATGATAGACAAAAAGGGGGTTGATGAAGTTATAGATATTTTAAGCCCTGATTCTTTTTATAAAGAAGCTCATCAATTTATATTTGAGGCTATCTTTAAGCTGTTTGAGAACAGTGAGCCTATTGACTTATTAACTGTTTCAAGTCAATTGAAGAAGGAACGTCGCCTTGAAATGGCTGGTGGAGATTTTTATTTGATCTCTCTGACACAAAAGGTATCGTCCTCTGCACATATTGAGTTTCATGCCCGTATTATTTTACAAAAATTTATTCAGCGTAGTCTAATAAAAATTTCGAATGAGATTATTGAAGCGGCGTACGATGAAACCAAAGATGTATTCGATCTTCTGGATACCGCCGAATCACGATTATATGAAGTAACCCAAGGGAATATTAAAAAATCCTCTGAGACTGCTCAAGATTTAGTGATTCAGGCTAAGAAAAAAATTGAAGAGATCTCAAACAAGGAAGGATTGAGTGGGATTCCTACTGGATTTGATAAATTGGATAAACTGACCTCAGGTTGGCAACCCAGTGATTTAATTATTGTCGCAGCACGTCCAGGTATGGGAAAAACAGCCTTGACCTTGACTATGGCGAGAAATATTGCCGTGAATCAAAATATTCCTGTGGCCTTCTTTTCCTTGGAGATGGCTTCGGTTCAGTTAATAATGCGACTAATATCTTCTGAGACGGGATTGTCTTCTGAGAAATTACGTACTGGAAAACTTGAAAAACACGAATGGGAGCAACTTAATGTTAAGGTGAAAAGCCTCGAGAAAGCCCCATTATTTATTGATGATACACCCTCGCTCTCCATTTTTGATTTACGTGCGAAAGCCAGACGTCTGGCATCACAACACGGTATTAAAATGATCATGATTGATTACTTGCAATTAATGACAGGTGGTAATCATGGCGGTAATAGAGAGCAGGAGATTTCCATGATCTCACGTAACCTTAAAGCTTTAGCAAAAGAATTAATGGTTCCTGTAATTGCATTATCTCAGTTGTCACGTGCGGTTGAGACTCGTGGAGGAAGTAAACGTCCATTGCTATCAGATTTACGTGAATCTGGAGCCATTGAGCAAGATGCAGATATCGTATCATTTATTTATAGACCTGAATATTATAAAATTGACGAATGGGATGATGAAGAACGCTCACCAACCGATGGTCAGGCAGAATTCATTATCGCTAAACATAGAAATGGTGGCTTAGAAAATATTAGATTGAAATTTATTGGACACCTCGGGAAGTTTGATAACCTCGATGATTTTGATTCCCCATTTGGCAATGAGTTTCATTCTAAAATGAATGCCGCCGCTAATGATGATACATTTAAACCCGATAATTTCCCGTCACCCGACCAGGCTTTTGGAAGTGCCTTTAATGATGATGATAATGATGTACCATTTTAATCCCTAAAATTACCTTAAATCTATTAATTCAAAAATAAATTTTAATTACCTTTCGTTGTTGATTGAATAGACTGAAAAAATTTCTTGCTAAAAGAGACGCTTCTTTTTTAATTATTAAAACAACAATTTTTGAAAAAACTTATATTCATATTTCTATTCCTCTGTTTTGGACTGAAGTCCTATGCTTCTTATGTCCTGATTCCTATGGATGCTGAAAGCCAAAAAAATCACCTGAAAGCTTACGGTATTACCTATTGGACTTTAGAGAAAGAACAAAAGGTGAAATGGTTACTAAACTATCGCGGAGGATCGTTCTTGTTACCAGATTTTGAAGAGATTCGTAGAGAATGTCAAATTCGAGGGGTTTCTTTTGAAGTGATTAGTGATGCCAAGGCAGAACAAATATTACAAGAGATTAGTAGCCCTAGTAAAAATATGGAGGCCGTTGTTCTTGAAAAAGCGCCTAAAATCGCCGTCTATACACCTTATGGCAAGCAACCATGGGACGATGCCGTGACTATGGTATTGACCTATGCAGAGATTCCATATGAAACTATTTATGATACGGAAGTCTTAAATGATGCGCTGTTACTATTTGATTGGTTACACTTACATCATGAGGATTTTACAGGGCAATACGGGAAATTTTATAGGAGCTATAGAAGTACACCATGGTATATTAAAGAAAAGAAGAACGCAGAAATGTTGGCTGCTGAACTTGGATATAGCAAAGTGTCTGAGGCTAAACTGGATGTGGCATTAAAAATTAGAAATTATGTTGTGGGTGGCGGATTTATGTTTGCCATGTGTAGTGCTACTGATAGTTTTGATATTGCATTGGCTGCTGAAGGTCTCGATATTTGTGAACCCATGTTTGATGGCGATGGGAGTGATGCGAATTATCAAAATAAAGTGAATTACAAGAGTACCTTTGCATTTACCGACTTTATCCTGGAGCGAAACCCTAATATTTATGAGTTCTCATCGATTGATATGACGAGTAAACGCACAATCCCAAAGACAACTGATTATTTTTCACTCATGGATTTTTCGGCTAAATGGGATCCAATACCAACGATGCTAAATCAAAATCATACGGCCTTGGTCAAAGGATTTATGGGCCAAACAACCTCCTTTACTAGAGATCAGATAAAATCAAAGGTCTTGATCTTGGGAGAAAATAAAACAAATGGCGAAGCCAAGTATATTCACGGTATAAAAGGCAAAGGGTTTTTTACATTTTATGGAGGTCATGATCCAGAAGATTATACACATAGGGTTGGAGATCCTAAAACAGAACTCGATTTGCATCCAACCTCTCCAGGCTATAGACTTATTTTAAATAATGTGCTGTTTCCTGCAGCCAGAAAGAAAAAGCAAAAAACTTAAATTATTTTTAATGAATACTGGTTTTAAACAGTTTGCCATTTTGTGTTTTCAATCTATTACATTTTGGGTATTAGCTTTTTTTTTATTTACTACCTTTCGCTTTAGCGGACTCGACGAATACGTTAACTTCTTTTTCGATGTAGAATATGATATTCACATTAGTATATGGTATAACTTGGCTTTAATACTAGGCTTGGTTATTGGTGTCTTTTATGCTGTTATTGAATACCTGTTTGAAAATTTTCTTCTGAGAAAATCTGCCTTAGGGCTGGTCATTATTAGTAAAACAAGTATCTATTTGATGCTAATGATTTCCATTTTAAGGCTGCTTTCAATTCTCGCTGAGAATGATATGGATCTAGATATTCCGAATGACAATGGATGGTGGATCACCAATCAATGGTTTTGGATTACCGTATTATACTTTATGCTTGGATCCTTGTTGTTTTCATTTTTAAAGATTGCAAATGAGAAATTTGGAAAGGGCGTGTTTATAAAAATGCTCTTAGGAACTTATAGGAAGCCCCAAGAAGAAAAACGGATCTTTATGTTTTTAGATTTGAAAGATTCCACGAGTATAGCTGAGACTTTAGGGCATTATAGATACAGTGAATTTATTCAGGATTGTTTTTTAGATTTGAATCGTGTCATTGAAAAAAATGATGCAGAGGTCTATCAATATGTTGGTGATGAGGCTGTATTAACCTGGCCCTATAACAAAGGGGTATACAAATGTAAATGTGTAGATCTTTTTTTTTCCTTTCAAGAGCAACTACAAAAGCGCGAGAATTATTATCACAATAAATACAGTCATATCCCCAAATTTAAAGCGGGATTACATGGAGGAAAACTCATGATTGCAGAAGTAGGGACCGTAAAAAAAGAACTTGCTTTTCATGGTGATGTTATAAATACAACCGCTAGAATTCAAGGTGAATGTAATACCTATAACGCTTCGCTTTTAATTTCAGAATCTTTGTTAAATGATTTGCTACTGAAAACATCCTATGAGAGTATGCCTCTAGGAAATATTAAGTTAAAAGGAAAACTAGATCGAATTAATATTTTCTCTATCGTATAAAAAAAGGAAGTAAAACCCTAGAGAATTACGTCCTTTCAATACCTGTCTATTCACATCTTTAGTTTTCAAGAATATCAGCTTTAGGAATGAGAAATCCTATGCATCAATGCTTTGAATGGTGAATTGTTTTTTTTTAATGATTACCCACATTACAACCACAAGCCCCTCTTGTAAAACTTTGACTTTTTTCATGCCAAGGAAAAGCCGTATTGTATTTATTGTTTTCCCAATAAAAAGGAGTTCTAGCCTTTGGGTGATTCCCTATTTCATTCATGGTACTTGTATCGAATAAACGACCGTTAATCATGGTATAAATTATACTTTCCGTGTTTCGGATATTGTCTAAAGGATTTTTATCCATAATAACTAAGTCTGCAAGTTTTCCAACTTTAAGAGACCCAATATCGTTGCTTGCTCCAATATAGTCAGCACCATTTATAGTTGCAGCTCTTAAGGCTTCATGGTTGGTCATGCCGCCTTGCTGAAGCATCCATAATTCCCAGTGCGCGCCGAGACCTTGTAATTGTCCATGTGCACCGACATTAACTTTGACACCTTTATCAGTAAGCGCCTTGGCAGTTTTGGAAGTTTGTATATAGCCATTGTCATATTCTTCCTGAGGAACCATTACACGGTGTCTAGACCGCGCGTCAATAATGCTCCTAGGTGTGTATTTTAATAGTTTTTTATTTTCCCAAACATTAGTATTTTGGTACCAATAGTATTCACCACTCATTCCGGCATAGTTCACAATAAGTGTCGGTGTATACCCAGTGTTACTGTTTCCCCATAATTCAAGAACGTCTTTATATACAGGGGCCACAGGAATATTATGTTCAACCCCAGTATGGCCGTCCATAACCATAGTGATATTGGTGTAAAATGTAGACCCTCCTTCAGGAACCACAAATATGCCTTCTTCACGAGCGGCTTGTAAAACCTGTTGACGCTGCTCACGTCGAGGCTGATTGTAGCTTTTTACTGAAAGCGCTCCAAAGGCTTTGGTACGTCTAATAGACGAACGGGCATCATCGAGGTTATTAATAATCGCTTTGAAATCACCGTCAGCTCCATATAATATAAAACCAGTAGAGTAGAGACGAGGGCCAACCAATGTGCCGTTTTTTTGCAATTCTGATAAAGCAAATACAGTCTCGGTATTTGCCGAGGGATCGTGAGATGTAGTGACTCCAAAAGCTAAATTTGCATAGAATTGCCAGTGTTTTTGTGTGGTGAGACCATAACGGAAACCACCAATATGTGCATGGGCATCTACAATGCCCGGCATAATTGTTTTTCCTGAAACATCAATAACCTTCGCGTTTGACGGCAACTTAATATCAGCTGCATCTCCAAGGGCTTCAATTTTGTTTTCTTTGATTATGATGGTTCCATTTTCGATAACCTCATTGCCTTCCATGGTGATTATTCTAGCTCCTGTTAATGCAATAGTCCCAGAAGGTTTATCTGTTTTGACATTTAAGTTAATCTTAATTCCAGTTTCTGAAAGCGATTTATTTTCATGAGATGCATCTGCACTAAAGTACATATTGCCCAAAGTCCAATGAATCGTCTTGCTGTCTTTTGACCAATGGATATTTATACCAGCATCTTTTGAAAGTTGAGTGACCGGAACAAATTTAGTCTTATCGGTTAAATCAATGCTCTTACCTGCCTTTGGCATTGGTGCCTTATAGACCTTATGTAAATGTTGAAAAGCAATCCAATGACCATCAGGACTAGGGACTAACCGGTTACCGTGTTTGGATTTAATTAATAGACGTTCGTTATTTCCGTTTAAATCTACACTTTTAAGCTCTTTGGTAAGTGCTCCAAAAAACATACCTCCTTTTTGATAAATAATTCTTGAATCATCGACAGAATACATTGGGAAATCTCCTTCTTTAGTTAAGAATTTTGAATTTGTGCCGTTAGCATCCATGGTATAAAGTCCAGCCTTTTTTGAAAAGCTTCTGCCTTGTTCATTATTACCGCCTTCTTTTCTATAGGTAATTTTATTTCCATTATGTGAAAATGACGGGTTTCGAAATATACCTTTGCTTTGGGTTAATTTAGTTGGCGTACCACCCTGAGTTGGGACCTTGTAAATAGCCCCGAGATGTGCATCATTCCAGCTGACATAAGTAATGGTTTTGCCATCGGGAGAAAATGCAGGCTCAAACTCAAAATCACTACCTGTGGTTAATCGTTTTGGTTTCCCATTAGGGAGTTTTTGAGTCCATAAATAACCTAAAGCGTTAAATACAACTGATTTTTGATCCGGAGATGTTTTTAAATGTCGAATAACTTTAGCGTCAAAATGATCTGGAGCTACAGGAGTATCAAACTCTAGAGCCTTGGCAATCTTGATGGTTGCATCAGCTTGAAATGGAATAGCTGTTAGCTCTAGGTTATTTATATTTACGGCGTTAATTTTACCTCCTGACCAAAACACGATGTTTTGATTATTTGGCGTCCAGCTAAAATTGGTATAGACACCAAATATCGCCCAAGCTTCCTGCTGATCCTTGTTTAGTTGATCATAAATGGGCCATTCTTCACCGGTTTCTAAATCATGAATATATAATACCGTTTTGGTACGCACGCGTTTTATAAAGGCTAACATTTTACCGTCTCTAGAAATTTGTGGTCGTGCAGCTCCACCAGGTCCCCCTGTAATCCGCTCGGTCTTACCAGTTTCAAAATCATATCTATTTATGACATAAATTTGTTTATTAGGGTCTTTATTATATTGAAAGAATCCTCCAGGATATACATCTTCGCTGTAATATAAATACCTACCATCAGGTGAAACATTCGGCTCATTTACATCTTGTTGGTCATTCTTTCTTTTTGTCAATTGAATACCTGTGCCTCCAGAAACATGATACATCCATAATTCGCCTGCACCTAATGATCGAGATGAAGAGAAGTGTTTTCTAGCAATGAGATAATTTCCATCAGTGGTCCAAACAGCATTGTTGAGTAGTCTGAAGTTTTCCTTAGTAATCTGTTTTGCATTGGTCCCATCAACATCCATGGTCCAGATATTATCTCCGCCACCGGCATCGCTGGTAAAGGAAATACTCTTTCCATTCGGACTAAATCGCGGTTGAACTTCAAAAGGCAGGCCTTCCCTTAAGAGCTTCGCCTTGCCTCCTTTAATAGGCATAATATAGATGTCACCTAGCATATCAAAAGCGATTTGTTTGCCATCAGGACTCACATCTAAGTTCATCCAGGTGCCTTCAGTTGTCGAAAGCTTTAAATCTTTAAAATCCCAGTTTCCTTCTGGATTTGATACATCCCAAGATTTCTTTTTTTCTTGAGCTGTAGTTGTCATCGATAATAGGATGAACGCCAATAGAATTTGTGTAATTCGATGCATTGTTTGTAGGGTTTAATGAATCAGAAAGGTAGTTATAAAATTTGAATGGAGGAGATTCAAAAAAGGGCTATGGAAAAGCTATAAACAAAAAAAAAATCCGATTCGTGAGAATCGGATTTTTATAAGCGAAATATTGTTATACAATAGGCGAAACGCCTTAGTTTACTTTATCTACAATTGCTTTAAAAGCA
>Ga0105356_10005565_pt1 | contig 11942 bp, 16 predicted proteins | sample GOMGulsemesocosm_3_FD_83502 | JGI IMG/M metagenome (GOLD analysis project Ga0105356, IMG submission 83502) | Methane-oxidizing microbial communities from mesocosms in the Gulf of Mexico - GOM9D Gulf of Mexico | ecosystem: Environmental > Aquatic > Marine > Cold seeps | place: Gulf of Mexico...
TATTAAATGGGCTGAAGAAGCCCTTAAAGAGGCTCAGGAAGAATTAGTAAAAAAACGTCAACATTTATCTTTATCTAAATCTAATCTTCAAAGCCATGAGGTAAAATATTGGAGTAATAAAGTTGAATAAACGATCTAACAATCAGAGCTTTAAATTTATTGATGCTTTCTATACAAAATAACAATATGGAAATCAATAAATGCTAGTTAAAGACATGGAACATGATGATATAGCCGATTGGGGCGCTAAAAGAATTCGTTCAATGGGTTACAACTTCTCATGTTCAAACATGACTAGCGCCACTCATGGAGAACAGCCTGATATTTTGGGGATTTCGTCTTTCGGTGAAAGCATACTCGTTGAAGTTAAAGTATCTCGTTCTGATTTTCTTGCTGATAAAAAGAAGCTATGGAGAGCTAACCCTGAAATGGGCATGGGCGACTTTAGAGTTTACTTAACCCCGAAGGGTTTGTTGAAACCTAATGATATACCCCACGGATGGATGCTTTGGGAAGTTCACGGTAAGACCAAGCCTATTTTAAAAGTCATTAAAGGCAAGGCTAAATCTCTTGTTGATAACCCTAACTTTGGGGGGAAATCTACAGTTTGGAAATTTGTTAACTGTGATGTCAATGAATACCACCACTTCAAATCTAATTATAAAACTAAGAATTATCGCAAAGAGTTAACGTGGATGATCAAGATAATGACAAGGGCAATTGAATCAGGTTTTGAACCTAATGATTTTGCCAATAAATACCAAGCTAAATAATCTTGGCAGTAAACTTTCGGTGAAGTTCACACTACATGAATAAAATGTACTAGCTTGGGCTAGAAATAAACAAATTTATTAAAAAGGAAAATATATTTTGGATAAAAAAGGTTTGTATGCAATTCACATTAGCGGTCCGGATAGTATTTTCGCTGTCGCGTCATTTGCAATTGCAGAGCAGAAAGAATCTGAATTAAACACAGTTTTTAATGATCGTACTGAATCAGAATCCACACCAAAATTTGAAGCAAATATTGTTGATTGGCCTTACGAAAGAGAATCACACGCAGAGGCTGTTCTGCAGGTTGACTGGACCACTATTTTGGGGGCAAACCTAGCAAATATGACCGAATCAAAATTAAGTTGGTGTTATAGCTTTAACAATTCTGATTTCTCTAGTGGTACGTTTTCAAGTAAAGGAGCTGCTCTAGCTGATGCGCAAAAAGAGGGAGGTACTCGTAATCTAGAGGGTGAGTTTTTAGATGTTATTTACTTAGCAGAAGCTTGTTTAGCAAATAACGAACAGTTTTTTCCAGATGCTGATTTGATTATTGAGCATATGGCTTTACAGGCAGATGATGTTGGGGGGGAACATGCTAATGATTACCCTGACATAGCAGAGGAAGCGACAAATGAATTAACTCAACAATTACATGCTTTACTCTCTAAATGGTGTCAAAAGAACGAAGTCCTTCCGACTTTCTACAATGTAAGAAATTCTGAACCTTATGACTTATGTACACTTGCAAAATTAAAGTCAGTGGCTTAATGGGAGAAAATATGGATAACGTCAAAGCACTAAGTAAACCAGAGAATTTAAAATATCAGTTAGAGACACTATCTAGTTATGAACCCGCCGATATTGACCATCCAGCATTTGATGTTGCTTATGAAGGTTCAGGTGGAAATGAGGGCTTCGCTACTGTTTGTTGTATCGATGTAGGTAAAAGAAGTCTAAAGAGAATTAATGATCTTGAGGTTGCATTACAAGCTTATGCTAAGTACGGGAATAAAGAAGCTATGGAGCGAGATATTAGATTGCTAAATGACGGTAAAAATTAATTTAATCAGATTATGTGGTGTAAATGTAATGCAGGATAAATTGAGTGACAATCAACTTCAAACAATTAGGAATAGTCTAATTAATAAAGCTGCATTTCCAAGTATATTTTCATCCTTTGAATCGCGGTTTCATGAAGAAATTAAAAGTATTTTAATTGCTGGTACAAGCATAGATATAGTTCGATTCTTATATGAAAAAGGGTTTACTGCGCTAAGAGATATTCACAACACATTTAGCGTAAGAACTTTAAATAAAAAATTAAGAGTGTTAACTAGAAAAGGGTATATCTTACAAAAAAGTGAAGCATTTGGTTATTCATACAAGTGCTCACCAGCAATAACTATATTAGAAAGTGTACCTAAGAATAATAAGAATAATAAGAAAATAGAGAGTCCATGTTATTCATGCGGAAATATCAGTGAAATGTTCGATGCATTATCGAGTAATCGATATTGTGATTTGTGTTATGTACAACTTTTAAAATACAGTAAAAAACATAACTCGTTTTCCCATGTTAAAAAAAGGCTTCAACAACGGTATTCTATAAAATTAACCGTGAATCTATATAATGAAATGATGTCACAAATCATGGATAAATCAATACCAACCTTTATCCCCAAAAATAAGAAGGTTTTTGACTACACATCTATTGTGAGCAGAACAAGACACTTAGTTATCATTGAAGAAAAACAGGTTATAGCTGAGTATAAAAATTCTGCTGGTTTAGATGAAAATTACATATCAACTGTGATCCCTAAAGAAATAGCATTTACCCCTGAAACATTATCTTTTACTATGATATTAGACGTAGTGAAGAACAAACAAATAAAACAGAAGTTAATTAAATATAAAGGTGAATTAGTGTCCCTGGGTAAAGCCGATCACCAAAACAAAGTCAGCAATATTTACGATGAAACCTCATTAGAATATAAGTATTGGTTGATAGGATATAACGAAGATAAATTAAAACAAAATACGATATAGCTGAACGAACCAAAGAAGCTTTAAATTATAGTATTAAACATAATCAACCATTTGGGGCACTGAATACAATGGACATGACAAGCCAACTGAAATGTTTTAATTTTGCCGTTGAGAGAATGCGCAAAGCAAAAAAAAGTTTAATAAGCGAAAAAGACTTGTATGAAGCAATGGGAGCTGCACAAAGCACATATTCCACGTGGAAAAAAAGAGGGAAAATTGCCACTTCGGCACTGGTGAATTTTTGCGTCCTTAATGATATAGATTTGAATTGGTTCTTTAAAGACGCCTCTTTAGAAAAGAATACGGATAATTTAATCAATGTTTCCAATAAGCAATTATTAGATGCGAACTTAGTATTAGAGACAATTCGTTCTTTGAAAATTACAACCGAACAAGATCGCGATTGTGCAGTAAAAAGTAATTTATATGAAACAGCCGCAAAACATGAAATCGAGTCTAAGAGTATTGGTGCTGTATTGAGCCGCATAGAAAGTGGCGATTTTCACATTAACCGAACTTAAATAAATATGCATACAGATAAACAGTTAGGTTGGCATTAGAGGTTGTCGGTATTCTGATGTTTATGTCAGCAGTGACATTCAACTTCTTATTACCTTGTCCTACACTTTTTTCTTGCAAACTGCACAAGTTTGATATTTCTCATAATCAAGCCTTAAAAAAAAGAACAGGAAACTCAATCACTGCTTGTAGTAGTAGAACCTAAATTCAGGAATTCTCTTCTCCTAACATACTGGCTAGTTATTTTTATTGGCATTATAGGTCTTTACTATTATCACTTCCAATTTCTGCACCAGCTTTATTCACCTGATACTTTTAATACATAACTAAACACAAAGATGCGTAACGTCATTCTTGCCTATTTAGATTAATTAAAGAACATCACTTATATAAGGAATCACCATGTTAACAAAACGCGTTCCATTTGATTACAAACCAAAGAAACATACCCACTTTGTGTATTATGACATTGAAAATATCCATGTTCACGGTGCCAAGGCTCTTAAAAAGCTAAATGTAAAAGGTTTAGTCGTTGCTTGCCAGCAGAAATATCAAGCTCTATATGAGCAACTAATAACATTATTGAGCTTAAAAAACGGAGTACCTCATTTAATTGACTTTAAAGATGCAGCTAAGAATAAAGCTGATGATTTTCTATTAAAGTCGTTCAAACACGATTTAAAACACTTTGCCAAAGTCCCCAATATTATTTACGTAATAATGACTAAGGACAAAGGACTTCAAAAGCAATTTGTTGATTTAGCAATAGATAAAGGGCTGGACTTCCAAGTCATCAGCTAAAATGCACCCCAGCTACGGATTCAGCTGTATATAGTTCAATTTCCAAATGAGTTAGCGCACACCTTACAGGTATTATTAGTCTTATTTATTTGTTAACGCGCCACGAGGTAAAGATGTTCACTCCTGAAGTTCAAGAAATCTTTGATAATAAAGTTATGATTGAAAAATCACTCAATGGAGCAAAGGCTAAGCTACTTGTGAATCATAACCCTATCGGTAAAACTAAGCCCAATAGGTTTCTGGAAAACCAAGTTGCACTAATGGAAGAAAAACTAAAAATCTTATCTAAGGTTGAAATGGAATTGAATGTCAGAGTAGGTAAGGTCAATGTCAAGCCAAGTTCCGAAGGAAGAAATTTGACTTCATCTATTCTACCCAGTCACTTAAAAAACAATGATACTTTAAAAAACAGAGAGCCCAATACTAAATCAGTAGATATGAATGCATATATCAGCCAGAGAGAAGCACAACATACTGGCAAGGTGATTACCCGAAAAAATAGCCCTCATTCAGTTCCTACAATGTAAAGTTCGGCTTAACCGGTATGTGTCCTTGACTAAATGTATAATTAAAAGTGAATATTTGAACAAAATACCAGGAGTGGTGACGTATCTGCCCTACATTCCCTGTATGGCATGGAATAATGCTTGCTCTGCGCAAGAGCTGTTAACTCATACGGATGTAGAAGATGTTATAAACGAACTAGAAGAGTAGCTTAATCATTTGGCACATGATTAAGGGTTACTAATAAACCTCAATTTCTGCGCATTTTCAAATTTTATAATACCTTAAATACTCCTCAATATTAAAGGTTTTATATATGGCTCGTTCAAATCAAAAATCAGTTACCAGACTTCAAAAACTATTCTCGTCGTTATTTGGTGATACAGGCAATGACGCCACAGCTTTTCAGCAGAATCTTACTAAGGCTGTTCATAGCGTAAATAATGACATCTACTTTATTTCTTTAACTCCGCACATGAACAATTGTCACAACGTTTACATGATGTATAAGAACGCGCAAAAGGTAATTCCTGTTGATTTGCATTGCGTTCATGCTGATGTCGAAGCTTGGATATCTGATATAAAACTATCCGCAAAGGGGTTTGTTGATCGTGTTAATGAAGTTACTACTCAATCACTATCTACAAAATCACCTATTGACGAGTTTGCTGAAGCAGATTTAGGTTCCGCTATTCGCAAGATGAAACGTATGAGAGGTAATGATAAAACCCATCCAAGCGATTTAATTTCTCAGGAGAGACTAGTACGTAGTTTACGTCGAGATATTTGGGACTTTGAAGACGAGTTGAAAATCCATTTTGGTAAGGAGAGCTTAAAGTCAGCACTTGAGCCATTTCAAGCATATTTTCCGATTGGCTGCCGTTCTGCGCTTGAATACAAACAAGCATCGTAAAGCTCATTAAAACCCGTTTTAAAGATTATTAATCAACAAACCGTCAATTTGGCGGTTTTATTTTGCCCACGCTACCGACCTTGGATTGTCAACACCATAATTATCCATTCATTTTCTGCGTCGTTATTATTCATGTGCCACATTGGGGATAAGTCAATCGCTATGCACAACCAATTGTTTGATCTGATTACAAATTGACAGTTGGCTTATCTCGGTAATATCACAATGAACAAATCTGATTTTGAAAAAGCCATCAAAAAGAAAAAAGAAGCTCAAGAAAGAGCAGCTATTAAATTGAAAAAGAAACAGTCTTGCCCTGTGTACAAAGCCGATCAAATAGCCAAAGCAAATGCACAAAGGAAACGACAGCTTGCTAAGCAGATTGAAAAACGAAACAAACCACTTTCCGATGCTGAAAAACGGAAAACAGAAGCGGCATTAGTTAGGCAGGAAGAAAGAAGGAGAGCAAGCTTAGCCAGGTCTGCGCTAAAAGCTAAAGCTGAGAATAAAGTTACAACTAAACCTATAAGTCCAACCGCAAAGGTTAAACCCAAGGTAATTAGATCTAAAGAAAAGCCTGTAAACAAATCTGAAAAAGAGCTTCACAATAGAATGGGTCAACTAGGCTGTATCGTATGTAGAAATATGGGGTTAGGCTTAGAAGATATGGACTCTACTAATGTTAATTATATTAGCATCCACCATTGCGATGGGAGAACGAAACCTAATTGCCACCTAAAATGCTTACCTCTTTGCCAGTGGCATCATGATCAGCCTATGCCTTTGGAGCTTCAAAAGTTATATCCAGATGTATTTCCAATTCATGCTAAGGGAAAACATGGTGGTAAATCTGATTGGGAGAAAATGAACGGTACGCAAAAGGAGTTAATCAAACAGGTCTGGGAGTTGATAGGATTTACTCCTATTCTGATTGAATTCGACCAAAGTACTGAGCAGATTGAATTAGCTTCAATTTTGGCCGCTTAGTAAATAACAATGTATCCCATTTCCTACTTCAAGCTATCGCTCTTCGTTTGCAATGGTCTGTTTAGTGGTAATTAAGGTCAGAATTTTAGGCGCTTATTTTCTGCAGTTTCAATCAGTATTGCTACTTTGTGTTAATCACTAAACAAAGAGTATTGTAATTAATGAACATCAAACTGATAGCAAATAAGTGGGGCATAGAGACTTGGGGCGTTGAAATCTGGCTGGAAAGAGTCAAACCAAACCCTGAACACCTTGAGCGTGCTTTAACTGAATTAACAAAGGAAGAAGGGAGATCACTTGTTAGTAATCATTTCAAGCCGGAGCCTTATCTATTAGCTCACAGAGGGCTTATAAATTCTGTTTGGGAAGTTCAGATAGATATCATCAAGTCATTGGATATTGATGTTTACAAAAAACACTTAGAGCACCTTATATTTGTTGAAAAATCAGGGAAGAGAAATGAATTTTGTGCAGATGCATTCATTGTCTATCGTCATTATAATGACAAAAGAACTTTGCATTTTACGGATATGATGTTTAAAAGAAGCGTAAGCGCAAATTGCTTTTCAGATGCTGTAAACAAGCTGTTTAACCTAGCTAATAAGCATGAAAACCTATCTAAATTGAAAATGGATATGTTCATCACTGTTAACTCTTCATAATGTTCAAAACTTCTCAGGCCTTGTGATTCAAACCGCATGGCCGAGGTGTTTTTCTGAGCTCTATTTCTAAAAGTTATCTTAAAATCCATTCACGTTCTAACCGTCTCCTCCGTTAATAAAACAAGTTATAGCTTACATATAGATCCTTTGGTGGGGCGGTCGAATCTTTGTAGGTAGTCGGGCTCAATTTCTGCGCGTCATCACCAAGTTGCTACCTTATTTATATACTAAATAAAGAGGTCAGCACCATGAATTCATGTTTACAACAAAATATAGAAATGTATGCAACTGATGAAAACAAGCTATCAATCGAAAGTGTTGAAAAACGTAACGAGCTAGTGTTAAGTCATGCCAGCAACCCTAAGTCTGCATTCTATGTAAGTACTTCAGGTGGTGCTGATTCACAGGCAATGTATGCGTACGTTAAAAAGATGATACCTGCTGCCCGTATCTTCCTTGTTCATGCAAACCTTGGCGTTGTTGAGCATAAGGGGATTATTCAGCACATAGTTGGTAATTCCGTACATGAATTAAACGTAGTCAGAAATGAGAAGGTTGATTTTCTAGACATGGTGTTGCTAAGAGGAAAATTTCCCAGCTCTCAATTTCGTAATTGCACTAGCTCGTTGAAAACTGGACCTATCTTCTCATTTATCAAGGCACACTCAGCCAAACACGGGTTTACCACTGTTTTTAATATATCGGGTTTACGTTCAGATGAATCAACTAAACGAGCGGGTAAAAACCCATTGTGGGTAAACAAAGATCTTACCTTAAAATCGGGCGTTAGAGATGGTTACGATTGGATGCCAATTTTTCACTACACGAAAGATGAAGCTTTTAAGTTGATCGTCGAAGATGGTCAGACTGCTTATCCAATCTACGGTGATAAAGCTAATGGGGGTGAAGAAGGGAATGACCGTGTTTCGTGCGTTTTCTGCATCATGGGGTCAAAAAACGATTTACGCCGAGGTGCAATTAACTACCAAGATCACTATGCACAGATGGTTGCTTTGGAGCTTGTTACAAGACACACGATGTTTGGCAAAACACGCGTTATACATACCGACCGTTTGTTTGACAAGAACGAACCGCTTCAAGGTGGTGTGGTCACAGATTCTTACCCAAGCAAGCTTAAAAATCCAATTATGGACTTCACATGTAAAATATTTATTCCTACACCTTTAAATGAATGGATTGGTGTCCCTGTAGATGAGCTAGCCGTGAAAAGACACTATAAATTACTAAAGGCTAGACAATTCGAGTTAATGGCAGCAAAGGCACTTGAGACGAACCAAGCAGCCAAAGCTAAAAAAGTTAATAGTGGAGCGCGTAAACTAGATAAACACACTATCGATTTCATAGGTGTAGCTTAGGGAAAGAGGTGACGCTTTTTAGCGTCACACTGTTTTATGCAGACGGTAACCCATACTGATACCTTATTTATGAAAGGGCGCATTCATACATTATTAAGGAGATATTCATGTCAACTATTCGCAAAAGACTAGAAACACTAATTATTCAAGCTGGCACCAATGCTACCCAGGAACAATCTAACGCAGTTGTTACATTTATTACCAGTAACTTCCCTAAAGACCAGTGGCGCGGTGCAGCTGACAAGGCTATGGACGTAGGCAGCGTGTATACCGACATTTCAGAAAGGCTAGGAGAAAGTGGTATTTATTAGCCACTTGTGAATAAGGAGGCAATATATTTATGTTGCCCCCAGAGTGCATTTCTCGCTGTATTTCTGAAGATGATACAAATTTTGCTACCTTAACTACAACTGAATCAACACAGGCCGCATAGAATGACGAACACCCAAAAGCACAACCCTAAAATATTAACCGCGCTTAATATTGTTCATGCTTACATAGCATCTAATACTGTTGATAACCTTGATAATCTTATCCCACTAACTGATCCTGTTTGCAATTATTATGGTAAAGGCTTTGGGTATGGGGTATCTGCAACTTTCACTGATTCTGACCGAGCAGAAAATAACGAAGTGGTTTTATCGGTAACACTGAATGAAGGAAAGTTCACATCTGCAATATTTTATAATGACAATTTTGAGACTATGCCTTGTAACAGTCTTGGGGAATTGACGCAAAGAGCTAAACGCGGCTTGATGGATAAGCACGTAATTAACGCCAGTATTCATTAATACCAACCCCATTTAACTGATAATCTATTTTGCTTTCAGTATCGACCTTTTTCTGCACCCTTTCTACAAGTTGATACCTTGATAACAACTGAACAATCAAGGTATCAAAATCATGTTTAACCCAACACTATTACACTCGCAAATGTTTCAACATCTCGATCTATTTACAGGTCTAGGTGGATTTGTTTTAGCCGCAAAACGTGCTGGAAACATCGAAACCATTTTCACCTCTGAAATTGATACTTTTAACATAAAACTAATAGAGCAAAATCTTGAGTTAGAAAACGCAGGTGATATTAATCACGTTTGCGTTAGTGAGCAGAAGCACCCGTACAGCCACATGATTAACGAAAGAGACGTTCACGGCGCTGATATGGCGAATGCTAAAACACCTTGCCTTGTGCCAGTTGAAGAGACTGGGATCAGCAGTTTATGTATGGAAGATTTTATGGAGGGGGTTTTGGAATTTCCAGACATTATAACGGGCGGATTCCCTTGCACACAAGTATCAAGTGCGAATACGAAAGGGTGCTATCAGGGGCTTGAAGGCAAGGATTCGGGCTTAGTTTACGAACAGCTCCGCATCATTGAAAGTCTAGAGCCGAGTTATTGCGTGTTCGAGAACGCCAAGAATTTAACGGGTAAAGGGCTCAACGTTATTATAGAAAAGCTGTCAAATATGGGGTATTTGGTAGAATGGGGAACAGTGACAGCATGTGCTTTTGGATACCCGCACTATAGACATAGAACTTACATCGTAGCTTGTCTACCTGACTCTGACTTAGCAAAAGCCAACATCAGTTTATTTAAAGAAATGCACAAGTACACATCTCCCGTTGGAAAGTTCAACTTGCCATTATTGGATGAAGATCCTGAATACATCAAAGATATGGCAACTGAATTAAACCCTAAAAGCATAAAGTTAAGAAGCAAGCGACTTAATTCTCTGGGTAATGCTGTGATTCCTGACATTCCAGAGGCCATTTTTAGGATCATCAATGACTGTAAAAGTGGCGCTATAAAAAAAGACACTCTAACTCTTACACCAAAGTCGTTTGAGCTCGACACCAACTCATTACAATGGATCGATGTTAAAACGGGTAAAGAGTCTTCTAAGATGCACTCTCATGGATTCTGTCGTAATGGGGTTGTTTATTCTACTCAAGAACGTGACCAAGTTTTGAACGTAAGTAACACATTTTATAAAGGCTTATATTCAACGCTAATTGGTAAGGATGGAAATAACAACTTCACATGCAAAAGCAGACTAACGCGTCCTGGAGGCCTTGGTGGATTGGTAGGTAGCATCATGTCAATTGGTCAGAATCAAGGGGGGTTATGCCCTACCTTTGGTGAGGCATTTATGGGATACCCATTAGATCACACGCTGCTTAAACAATATGCAGCTTAACTCTCATAGTTCGATGTAGCGCTATTCTGCACGCGTTTAATAAACTGATACATTGCTTACAAGTTAACCGGAATATTGAAAACCATAGGAATTTTGCATGTTCAATTATCAAAGTAAGAAGTCACTACGAAGAGAGATAACTCGCTTACAAGGTGTTATCAAAAAACAACTAATTGGTGACATCACAATTGACGACTTACGCGGCAATAATAATGAATTAAGCCTGTCATTATCAGGATCACCTATGCATATTTTTGCTGATGCTTTTGTTGAACAATTCTCAGCTTCAGGTGCCACTAACTTTCTAACGGTTAGCTTTGTGCATGCTGATTCTAATGAAATGTTTGAGGTGACGATGCAAAAAGTAAGTGGTGAGACTGTCGTTGAACAGTTGCAAAGATTACGGAATGAACTGAGTGAACTCAAACCAAAACAGTTAAACGCTATTGATGAGCAAGATATCGTTATAACCGCAAATGACGTCGTGCAATTAAACGATGAAAGTGAGTTATTGAAAGTAAACTCAGTTGATGTGTTTGCCAAAACATTCTTAGTAGCCTCGGATGACAGCAATTTTTTTGAAGAACATAATTTTTCAGATGTTGAAACTATTTACCGTAAAGCTAATTATTAGTCCGGTAATCTTCGCACATATTTATAAGTATTAATTAAACTTTTACGGGAGTCATTATGTCTACTAACACGGAATATTCTTTAAGCGTCACCCAAACCCTCTTGTTGTGCGCTGTACATTTAAGTCATTACATGAAAGGTGTTGACTATGAAGAGGCTTACTGGGGCAGTGAAGATGATATCGAGCTAGGCAATACAATTTATCTCAACGTTTGTAACTTAGTAGGTTTTGATACCAATGAAGACGATACATGGGGCAGCTACACGATTAAAGCAACGTCAATTGAAATAATTAAGTACACGATAGAACAGCTCACGATGAGGTTTGCTAATGAGCTACCCGAAGGAGAAAGGCTATTTGTTATGGTTGATTCTTCAGGGTTTATTAATAAAGAATGGCCACTCATTGCTAGTGGTAAAATAGAGGGTCTTATATTCACGGACAAAGACCTTCAAGTAACTAATACTTGGACGCAACTTGAACAGGACCAAATTGTGCACTTGAATGTGTTTGATTCATTTGAA
>Ga0105356_10005573_pt1 | contig 11935 bp, 10 predicted proteins | sample GOMGulsemesocosm_3_FD_83502 | JGI IMG/M metagenome (GOLD analysis project Ga0105356, IMG submission 83502) | Methane-oxidizing microbial communities from mesocosms in the Gulf of Mexico - GOM9D Gulf of Mexico | ecosystem: Environmental > Aquatic > Marine > Cold seeps | place: Gulf of Mexico...
ATCGACGTAAAACAATCATTGTTATATTCTTATTGTCCTCGACCTAGCACCATGATCATCACCGTGCGGAAAATTATTTTTAAATCCATTAAAAGCCATTGAGATAAGCTGGTTAGCGATAAAGTATAAGCAAAGTCGTAGCCTATTTTTGTTTTTACATCATCAATGCAGGTGTCGTAGCCTTGATAAACTTGCGCCAAGCCAGTGATGCCTGGGGTCATTTCATAGGTGCGTTCAGAGTAAAAAGGGATGGCTTGATCTAATTTAATGACAATTTCAGGCCGTTCTGGTCTTGGGCCTATCAATGACATATCGCCTCGAATGACATTGATAAATTGCGGTAGCTCATCAAGGCGTGTTTTACGTAGCAGCTTTCCTACTGTGGTTAATCTGTTGTCATTTGATTGCGCCCATACTGCACCGGTGCCAGACTCTGCATCATTGACCATGGTTCTGAATTTGATCATGTTAAAAATGTGCATTTTACCGAGCACCGCTTTACCGACGCGTGATTGGCAATAAAAAACCGGGCCAACAGAAGTCATTTTTATCAATATGGCGATAACAATGAATAAAGGGAAGGCGATTAATAAACAACTAATCGATACCATTAAATCAATAGCACGCTTAATAGGGTAAACACTTGGGTGAATAAAAGTACGAGTAGTCATGTGAGCTCCTAAATTTTTGTCCAAACTTTTTCTTGTAAACCAAAGATGTATTTTAACGAGCCTTTTAAAGCGACCCAGTAGCCATTAATTAAATAGCAAATAAGTTTTATGGCTTTTATTGTAGGGGTGATATGGAATACATTAATCAAGATTACGGTTCCGTACAGCACTACTTGACCAACGAATAAGAATAAAAATATTGCGTTACCGGCAGCAAGGTAGATATTACTGACCAAGATCATCACTAGCATAAACGGGGTTATGGCTCTTAACGCTTTACCTGAGGCAAAATTTATTGCGTTCCAGCCGTACCGTGGTGATAGCAGTGGTAATAAATAGATCAGCTGTTGGAAGTTTCCCGCTGCAATTCTTAGGCGTCTGCTCATGTCTTGCTCTAAATTAACTTGCTCAAGTTCAATAGCAACCACACGTGGTTCATAAAGGACACGGTAGCCTTGTTTAATAACGTTCATTGGAATAAGAAAATCGTCATTAATGGTGTCTGCAGGAATATCTTGGTAGCACGTTTTTTTCAGCGCATAGAAGGCACCGTGAGCACCTAACACACTGGCAATAGCGCTTTCTCTGATTTTAACCATAGACTGATACTGCCAATAAGTTTGTTCACCGGCACTACCTTGTTGCGCAAATTTATAACCGCCTGAAACCGCCCCAACACTATCATCTTTAAAATGCGCATTAAGCATGAGTAAACAATTAACCGGTAATAGTGCCGAGACATCGCTTAAAACAATATTTTCAAAGTTGGCTTTAGCAACGCCATCTTTGAGTACCGCAACTTTACCTCTATTTTTACTGAAGTTAACTAACTGGCAATGTAAGTCTGCACAGCCTAATTCGGCCAGGGTTTCTTTAGCGATGCTATAGGTTTGATCATCACAACCATCGCATAATAGGATTAGCTCAAACTTATCGTTTGGGTAATCTAAAAAACTTAAATTTCTAATTTTTTCGGCGATATATTGCGCTTCATTAAACGCAGGAATAATAATTGAAAAACGATTAAGATATTTGTCATCGGGACTAAGCTCGTAACGACGTTGCTCTATTGTTGGTATAACGGCGTGCTTATTTCTCGACACTAATTTTAACAATAAGGGGTAAAGTGCATGATGATAAACCACCAAAAACAATCCCGTTGAGAAGGTGAATATCATAATAAAATCTAACATAGCTTTTTCCATCCTTTGTTAAAGCACTTAGTAATTCGGCTAAAGATGCTTAGCGGGAAATCTGTTTTTATATCAACAGTAACTGGTTTCATTATTTCTCTCCTGAACTGTTAGTCGACGTGATACGTGGAATTCTAGTAATTACTGGGCTCGAGGTGATTTCTTCTAGCTGGTGCTTAGCTCTAATCGAGGTATCAGCAAGTTCTGAAAATAGCGCCATACCGGCACCTAAAAATATGCCACCAAATATGCCTGCCAGTAAAAATATAGATAATGGGAAGTTCGTTGGTGCACTCGGACGGTACGGCTCATCAATTATTTTGATACGCTCTGGTTGTTCAAAGCGACCTAATGCACCAGTGATTTTTGCTTTTTCGTAACGGTAGAGTAAATCACTGTATAAACCACGCTTTACTTTTAGATCTCGTTCCAGTTGTTGCAATTGTCTTTCCATTTCACCGGTACCGGCTAGCGACGTTTTCAATATCGCGGTTTGTTTTTGAATAGAGTTCATTTCTTCTTTTATTTGTTCAACACGGCCGTCGGCAAGTTGCAACTCTTTCAGTTGAGAAACCAGCAGTAAGTTTTGATTATTTTCTATGGTGCCATCTTGCATATTATTTGCTATTTCCCACAAGCGGTTAAGATCGACTTCGTTAATGCTATACGACGCCTTACTTTGTAGCGCACGTTCGTCTTGAAGTTGAGATAATTTTCTCAGTGATATTTCTACTTTACTGTGCTGATCGGTGTAACGTGAGCGTAAGATGGCCAGCTCACCTTTGGTTTCGACAATGTTTTGTTCAATCTCACTCATTACTGGGTCAACCTGAGCAAGCCGACTACGAATAGTCTTTTTGGCGGCAATAGCTCCCGAGAGTTCTATTTTGCGCTGCTCTAGTAATATATTCAGTTCGCTAAAGCGACTGCTGTTAGCGTTATATAATCTAGGTAGATGATCCGCATTCTTCTGTTTGAATTGTGCCAAGCGATATTCAGCGTCATGTAATTCAGTTGATTTAAGTGTTAATTGATTGGTTAAAAACGTTTCCGAGGCATCCAGTGAAGAAATTTCGGGAGCTAATAGTTTTTCTAAAAAGCGCGCTCTTACTGACAGTAATACATCAACAATGCGTTCTGGCGAGTCAGCGTGATAGACCAATTTAACTAAATCTTTACCCATTAATTTCACACTAAGTGCTGCTGAAAGCTGTCTGACTAGTTTGTCTGTTTCGCTGTCGGTTGAGGTGTCGTCAATAAGCTTTAGATCTTTAGCAACATTAATCAGCGTATGACGACTATGCAGTAAAGTATCTAAGGTGGTCATTCTATTTTCTAAATCAGTCGATACTGATAAGTCTTCAAGAAAAGGGTTCATTTTGGCACTTTCTTGAACCAAAATTGTCGTATGAGCTTGCCAATTTCTCGGGGTAATAAAACAAATAATTACCGCAATAATGGGTAGAGCCATCGCAGGCGTAATGATCAAATATCTATTGCGCCATATCGCGGATAAAATGAGGTGTAGGTTAATAATGATTGACGTGGTCATGTTATGCTCCAATCACCAAATGAATAGTGTCAGTAGTTAACTGCGGATCAAAACGGATAGTGATACCTTTGCTAAAACGTGCGATGTATTGACGTAGTGCTTTAGCACGAGCCATCGACAGACTCAGTTGTTGCAGTTTATTGTCACCTTGAGCAGGAGCAATATTTATCACAATAGCGTGATCTTTTTTCAGGAGTAATTTGGCAATCGCTATTCTGTTATCGTAACTTAGCGCGATATCATATAAATTGTAATGAAAGCTATATTGAGTTTGGTTGGGACTAGTCTTGTTATTTGTACCAGCATGTACATCGGTATCGATACTGGTATTGATATGTGTAGTTGATCTTAGTGCTTGAATGCTCATCAATACTTCTTTATTCACTGTGGTGGCTCGTGCTTCATTTTTTAATGCTGCAATAGAGTCATTAATTGATGTCGATACACACCCAGTACAGGTTATTAACAGCAGCATCAACATAATGCGTGATAGCGTTATAGATCTATAAACTTGTTCCATGAGTCATATCCTTATTTCTTTATCTATAACCTACTCTTACAAGGAATATGCCAAAATATAAAGTGCTGATTTTTAAGGTTAATGTGTGATTGGTGATTTTGGCTAAGTAAGTTGTTGCGATATGCATTTTCAAAATGCAATTGATGATTAGTAAGATAGATAAAGTGAAATAGTTACGGTAAAGGAGAGCAGGCGCCTAGATAATGTCGATTATCTAAGCGCCTGCTATTCCTTTCAATCATGACAAGTTTAAAGCGTTACCTGCCAATTATCTCCAGATTCACGGATATTCCAAAAAACATTCACCGGTTGAGCACCATTTTCAATAGGCCACACTTGAGCAACTAACTGAGTTTCAGTAGTGCTTAGCGATAATGTAAATTGTTGTGTTTGTGAGGTGAGTGTGGTTCTTAACTTGCAACTTTGATAATTGACTTGAATAACATTATTTTCGTTGGTAAAACTGGTACAAATGTTAATAAAATAGTCAGTACTTGCGGAAGGTAATGAGGGCAGGGTTACGGTTAATTCAATACTTGCGCTCAAGTTAAAGTTAGGATCACTCACGAGTTCGCCGGTCGTTATAATTTCTTCTACAGGTACTGTGGTTGGCGTAGTACCATTATTACTTGGTGCACTATTACTTGGCGCACCATTACTTTCGTCTTCTTCACCAGCCCCACAGCCGATTAGAAGTGACAATACAGTTAAATATATGATGGTATATAAGTAAGCTTTCATGATGTTAATTCCTTTTCGTTGCATTAATATAATTTCGAACTAATAGCATTGCTTTGTGAGAACCATAACGTTGCGGTATTGCCATTACTTTCGACAAAGTTCTGAAAGTCTGGGTACGCGTGGATGATGTCGACCATTTCTAACGGATGCTTCCATTCCTCTTCAGAGCCGGCGCTAATAGCAAGTGCCCAAGGCATACCAGAGCTAGTTTGATAATAATAACCATTAGATATTTGCGTCGCATCGTCAGCAATACCAAATAGGCTTAGATCTGCTTTTGAGGTAGGCATTTTATTTTTTAGGTGAATTTCTAGGCCTCTACCTGGGTGAAAGAATAAATCGCCGTGATAGGTACCATCTTGCGCAAATACAAACGGGTTATAAGGTGCTTCAGGAAAATTTGCTAACGCAATTGGGGTTATAAATGGCACGGTGACATTAAAAGTCATTTGCGAGCCATTACCGCAATTTTGTTCAGACTTGTAGTAATCACATTCAGCCGTCAGTTGCACATGGTCACGTAAATCTTCAGTAATTTTAATGACTAAAAATTCAGTATCAGCTTCGATCACATTAGTGTCTTGTAGAACGCCATTAATTTCAAAGCGTACTAAATTACTATCGACATTACTGGGTGAAATATTGTCTAACTGAATAGCGAAGCCGTTATGGTACGCAGCTCCCATCGCTTTTAATTCACCGTGAAATTCTATCTGTTTCACTTCAAATGATTCAGTTAGTAATAGTGACGAGTTTTGTAGGATAACGACGTCATTCATGTCGTAATCTCCTTGCTCAGGCCACCTATCTTCAAAAGCTAGGTAGTGTGGAGTGTCTTGAATTTGGCTGTTACCAGGATTATTAACAATAACGCGGTAATCCTCTACTTCACCATCGGCTACTCCGCCACTGGCGACAATGGCAGGAATGCTGGTAAATCTGGCTCTAGTCCAAGTAAAGCCGTTTAAGGCACTCAGCGGGGTATTAACCAGAAATACTTCGGTAGTGTTGCTCATGTATTTATCAGATAATAATTTTTCATCTTCTGAAAATTCACCATCTCTATTCCAGTCGCCCCATATATTGAGGTAACCAGCGCCGGTGGCTTGTACTTGAATGAGGCTATCAGAGCCGGCCAGCAATGGGGTAATAAATACAATGCCATCGTCTTGGTCAGTATTGGGGTAAATGTTGGCATTGTGCTCAGCGGTAATAGTATCGCCAAGATAAATATCACTGAGGCCATGTCTGGCACCATTACTAAATAATGTCGTACCGTAACTATCAGGGGCATCACCGTAATCGGTGGTGGCCGGCATTGATTCATCAACAACTGGAGCAAAGGCACAACGCGCGCCATCATTTTGAGAGGCACTAGGGCCATAAGCAAAAAATTGTGCGCTTGGAGTTTCATCAGATAAGTTGATAATAAATACATAACCATCACTGTTGCGGCTGATATAAAAATTACCATCAATGTCAAAATACACCGCACCAAAGGTGCCGGATTCACCAACATTACCTAATGCACTTGATTCACCAGTAGTGGCATTAATTTGATAGAGTTCGCCGTTTTTATCAACGGTATAAGCAAGGTTGTTGGAAGGGTGAAACGCTAAATCATAAATGGTCAATGATAACGATGAGCCATCAATAATGTTGATCACATCAAGGTAGTCACTTGATTGTTCATCGAGCGAGACTTTATATAAACCATAGCTGGCGCCTTTTTTATAAAAATAATAACTGTTTTCATTCAGGGCGACATCACCGACAAAAAAGTTTATTCCTGGGTTGTTGGTCAATGTCAGCGGAGTAGCTTGGTAGTCGCTGCCAATTTGTACCAATGTTCCCCATTCATAACCCCAGCCATAAATGAAGTTATCGTGAAAATTAAAGCCGACCGCGTTAATTTTATCCGTGGTGCCTAAATCATCAGAGAGTAAATTGTACTCACCAGTAACTAAATTGACACCATAGAGTTGTGCCACTTGTTGTTGCATTAAAAAAGCCTTAGATGGGCAGCTTTCAAATGGGGCAGCAAGTAATGAGCATTGAAACAGAAATAAACCAATAAATAAGTACTGTTGAATTTTAGTGAAGCTAAGCATAAAAACCTCCTTTATTACGCTGTATCTATACATAGCAAGGACTGTTCCTACTTTTATTTACTTAATTATCAGTGGATTATGTTTTGGTGGTATGGTGGGGTTGCAAAATGCAATGCATTATCTCAAGTATTACTCTTAATTAATCACGAGGTTTTAGGGCTCGATGATTGGATAGGAATAAACACCGAAAAGCAACTGCCTTGACCAACCACAGAGCTTACTTCGATGTTGCCGTCATGCTGTTTAATTATCTCATGGCTAATAGATAATCCTAGGCCGGTGCCTTCTCCGACGGGCTTTGAAGTAAAAAATGGCGTGAAAATCTGTGGTAATATATCGGGGTCAATACCGCAGCCAGTATCTTTAACTTGAATCACAATATTTTCGTCTTGGATGAAGGTTGTTACTGAGATATCTCCTGTTCCTTTAATTGATTGGCTGGCATTAATGAGTAAATTCATAAAAACTTGGCTTAATTTACTCGGAAACGCATAAATCACCGGTAAGTCTCCTAAATCAATATGCACTTTACAATTATATTTGAGCTCATTACGCACCATGCTGAGTGTAGTTGATAAGGCTTCATTAATATCTGTTTTAGCTTTACTTGGCTCTTCCGCACGGGCAAAAGTTTTTAAGCTGTTAACAATTTCAGTGACTTTATCGACACCACCAATACTACTGGTTAATAATGTCGGAATATCATCAAATATATAGTCAATATCATGTTTTTTAGCTAATTCAGCCTCACTGTATTGCTGGACTTGACTGGTTAATAACTCTTTCACTTCTTGTCGATAATGTTGTACATCAATCAGATACTCATTTAAGACATCTAAATTGCTTTTGATAAAGCCAATCGGGTTATTGATTTCATGAGCTACTCCTGCTGCTAACACGCCGATGCTGGCCATTTTTTCCGACTGAATAAGTTGTGACTCACTTAATATTAGCTCTTCATTGGCTTTAGATAATTTATCGTAACTTAACTTGAGCGCATCCTCGCGGTGGTGAACCTTTTCGGTCATATCATTGAATTTATGAAACAACTCAGACAGCTCTTTAATACGGACATTTTCTTGTAATAAATGAAAATCACTGCCTTTATTCAATTCTCCGGTGGCTTGAGAAAGTAACAACAGTGGTTTTACAAAATAGCGGTAACCAAAAATATAAGCGAGTAGTGCGGTTAATATAAGGACGATAAAAATCAATAAACTTAATTTAATTATGGCCGTGTAGAGTTCTTGATTACTCGCACTATCATCAAAGGTAAAGCGAAAGGATATTGGTATTTCTTGCCAGTTTATACTGTGTTGTTTACCGGTAATCTTATCGCCAAAGGTAGTGAGTGTTATCTCGTTGGTTAATATTTCTATCATTAAGCCATCGAGCCGAGTTGATAATTTATCTTGCCCATCAATATCTTTAATTGGAATTAAGGTGATTAATACCCCTTCAACCATGTTGTTATATGAAATAGCGGCAGCCAAACACCAAAAATAATGTTTATTCACTTGCTTAATGCCAATATAGCTGGTGGCTTGATTATTCAATAGCGTGTTTAACCAAGGCGACCCTTTATAAGTTGTGGTCGGCGCAGCTAAAGTTGAAAAGAGTATATTGCCATCAAAATCAAGTAAGCTTTGTTGGTAACGTTTACCTAGCACGGTTAAGTCCGCCATAAAATCTTGAATTTTTCCAAGATTCGCTTCAGGCTGCATCAGGGTTTGGGTCATGATCGGATAGCTTGCATGCTCAGTAACGATAGTTAGTCGGTGATTAAGAAATAACTGGTAGTTATTGCTAATTGTTGCAGTCTCTCTTCGAATTAACTGATCTTGTTTTTGCTCAGCTGAATCGAGCACATAATTTATAACCAACACGGTCGAAATGACCGCTAGGGCAAAACAACTTAAAAATACAAATCGAGCAAGCGCGAATGAAATACTCATTTTTTTCATAAATCAGTGATTCACGACCTTATTAGTTTACAAATAAAGCGATACTATTATTCGCTTGGTAATAACCCATCGCATAATCTGTTATCGACAATGCTTCGTGAGCATTTTTGTTCGTTAACGAATAGGCTGAAAAGGGCTTATTATAATTTTTAATCAAGCCGAGCACTGGCTTATGTAAATTTTCTAGCGCGGCTTTAATTGCCTGGGCGTCTTGCTTTTTAACGCCGGTTAATCCTGCCTGTTTAATTGCCGCAATAAAAATTTTAGTAAGATCATAGCCGTGAATAAAACCGGTTTGGGCTTTGATGTCATCTACTGAATTAATTTCTGGATAGATATCTTTCGTTTGTGCGAAAACCTGCTTAGCTAACGGACTGCTTGGCTGGTTTAAGAAAGAGAATTTGGTTTGAATAAAGCGAAGGTCAAGATTTTTTCTTGCTTTGGCATTAATCACCTCGGCAAAGTCACCGCCGGTAATTCCCCAATGGCTTCTAATCGGTAATTGAATATCGTTAGTGAGTGCTATCATCGCATTAGCAAAGGTTTTTCCTTCAGGGGCGTTACCCACGAAGAAAATAACATCAGCGCCGGAGGCTTTAATATCACGTAATAGTACTTTGGCATGATTAATACCTAGTCCCCAGTTAAACCAAGTAACTCCTAAAGGTTCAATATTGTTTGTTGCTAAGGCTTTTTTCATGGTGCGTTCATTAGATCGTCCCCAACCAGTATCCTCGAGTAATAGATAAGGTTTACGAAATTGCTCTTTGACCGATTGATTACTGATAAACTTACCAGCATTGCTATCATCAATAGATAATCGGTATATCCAATTATTTTTATCTTTTGCTCTTGTAATAGGACCTGCAGCCGCCCAAGGGTCAAGGGTAAGGATTTGGTTATTATTAATGAATTGTTTATTAGCCAATAGCGGTGGGGAGTGTAAACCTGAAAAAACCGCTAACGCTTGGCTATCTTTAAGGAATGCGTCTAAGTTACGCTTACTACGTAATGAGTTACCACGGTGATTTTTAGCGACTAGCTCAAACTTAATCGTATCAATAATAAAATCTTCTTCGCTTAGAGCGACATTTATCCCTTGCTGGATGGAAATACTCGAGGTTTTAGTACCGGTGAAATCAGCATCTAAATAAATTTTGTAACTGTTTTGGCTGAACGCTGCAGCCATAATGCAGTAGCTAAAAAATATTACCAGAGCTTTAGTAAATACTCGGTTTCGACGGTTAATTTTTTTCATTTCTAAATAATTCCCTATAGTAAAAATGAATACAGTGAATGTGCGCAGCTAAATTAATAATATAATTATCAATTTTATTATAGTAAAGATAATTACTTATAGCCGAATTATAATTAAAAAGCAGTGCTCTAGCGCTGGTATTGGTGTTGAATCGCTTTTTAAGTACAATAGCGACTTATCATATGGTGGGTTTTAACTAATTATGCATTCCAGTCAGCAGTTCTCATTACAAAATAGCAATAGTTTTCATGTTAAAGCTATCTGCCCAACTATTTACTTTCCCAATTCGTTAGCTGATCTACAGCAGTTGTCAGATGTGATTACTGCACCTTTTTATATTTTGGGTGAAGGGACTAATACCTTATTTGTTGAGCAGCATACTCCTACCATCATAAAACCGAATTTTACCGGCATTGACGTTGTCGAGTTTGAACAACACTATCAAGTGATTGCTGGCTCCGGAGAAAACTGGCACTCGTTAGTTAGTTACTGTATTGAACGAGGCATTAACGGTTTAGAGAATTTAGCGCTTATTCCTGGTAGTGTTGGCGCAGCACCAGTGCAGAATATTGGTGCTTACGGGGTTGATTTTGCCGATTTTTGCCAACAAATTGAATACTTTGATATAGCGAGTGCTAAGTTACAATGCTTAACCAAAGAGCAATGCCAATTTTCTTATCGACATAGTATTTTTAAAGAGGCATTGCATAATAAGGCAATTATCACCCAAGTAACCTTAACGTTTACTAAGCAATGGCAAGCAAATATTAGTTATCATGGTTTAGATAAATTACCACAAACGGCGACCGCCAAAGAGATAATGGCTGAGGTGATAAAAATTCGCCAAAGCAAGTTACCCGATCCAGATGTTATCGCTAATGCCGGTAGCTTTTTTAAGAACCCTGTGGTTAGTAATGCTGAGTTTATCGGTATCAAACAGCAATATCCCGAGATACCCTATTATTTACAAACGGATGGCCAGGTAAAATTAGCCGCTGGCTGGTTAATAGATCAGGTGGGATTAAAAGGGTACCGAATCAATGGCGTTGGTGTACATGAGCACCAAGCGTTGGTACTCGTAAACTTTGACAGTGAGCAGGGCGAAGATATTGTTGAACTTGCTAGCTATGTACAACAGCAGGTATCGGCTAAATTTGGTATTTTATTATCGCCGGAAGTACGCCTTATTTCTAAGCAAGGGGAACAAGAGATAAGTCAGTTAACCGATAAACGTGAGTGTAATTAACATGGTCAAAGCGGTAAGAGAACATATCATCAAGATGCTCGCTAGTGGCGACTATGTTTCAGGACAATTACTCGGTACTCAACTCAATATTAGCCGAACGGCTATTTCAAAGCACATTAAAGCACTATCAGAAATGGGTTTGGATATCTTCAGTGTCACCGGTAAAGGGTATAAATTGGCACAGCCATTAAACTTATTGAGTAAAAGTAGCATCACACAACAGTTAGCAAATACTGATGTTGATTGTGACATTGAAGTGCATAGTCTTATTGATTCTACCAATAGTTATTTAATGCGACGATTACCGAATCAAGTAACTCATCAGCAGGTTTGTTTAGCAGAATTTCAAAGTGCAGGCCGTGGTCGACGTGGTCGGCAATGGATTTCGCCATTCGGCTCGCAAATATATTTATCGATGTATTGGTATTTAGATCAGGGCTTATCCGCGGCAATGGGCATGAGTTTAGTGACGGCATTGGCGGTTAGTGATGCTATTTATAGTGTAACTAATGTGCAAGTACAGCTCAAATGGCCTAACGACGTCTATTTAGGTGGGGTGAAATTAGCCGGCATATTAATAGATCTTGAAGGACAAGCACTAGAACCCAGCCACAGTGTTATTGGTATCGGCTTGAATTTGAATATGCCCGCTGACATGGCTAAGCACATAGACCAGCAG
>Ga0105356_10005574_pt1 | contig 11935 bp, 8 predicted proteins | sample GOMGulsemesocosm_3_FD_83502 | JGI IMG/M metagenome (GOLD analysis project Ga0105356, IMG submission 83502) | Methane-oxidizing microbial communities from mesocosms in the Gulf of Mexico - GOM9D Gulf of Mexico | ecosystem: Environmental > Aquatic > Marine > Cold seeps | place: Gulf of Mexico...
GCAAGTAGCAAGTAGCAAGTAGCAAGTAGCAAGTAGCAAGTAGCAAGTAGCAAGTAGCAAGTAGCAAGTAGCAAGTAGCAAGTAGCAAGTAGCAAGTAGCAAGTAGCAAGTAGCAAGTAGCAAAATTTAAAAATCCTAAACTACAATTCACAATTTTTGAAACTTTTTTAATAAATTTAAGTTACCTATTACATCAATCTAACAAATCTGTCAGTATTTTAAATTGCTTTCGAGGACTCTTTTTTAAATAAACAATATTAAAAACAGTATCAATTATAGGTGTTTTCGCTCCATTTTTTTGATTGATTGCGTAAGCGCTTTTAACCGCATAATACCCTTCCGCAACCATACTCATTTCCATCATAGCTGCTTTAACTGTATACCCCTTCCCTAGCATATTTCCAAACATCCTATTTCTACTAAATGTAGAATACCCGGTTACTAATAAATCACCCAAATAAGCTGAATTATTGATGTTACGCTTCATTTTGTGGACCTTTTTTATATAGCGTTTCATTTCACGTATTGAATTGGACATCAAAACAGATTGAAAATTATCTCCATACCCCAAACCATGGGCTATCCCAGCTGCAATTGCATAAATATTTTTCAACATTGCAGCATATTCAGTCCCAATGATATCATCTGAAATTTTACACTTGATATAATCTCCTGCCAAAATATCACTTAGGAGTTTTGCTTTTTCTTCATCTTGACAAGCAATAGTTAAATAAGACAATCGTTCCATTGCTACTTCTTCCGCGTGGCAAGGCCCAGTAATTACACCTATATTTTCGAAAGGAATGTTGTATTCTTTGTGTAGATGTTCGCCAACAATCAATCCTGTTTCTGGCACAATTCCTTTGATTGCTGAAAATATTATCTTTTCATTTAAAGATGCTGTTATTTTAGAAAGTTCCGAACTAAAAAAAGCGGAAGGAATTGCAAAAATAACTACATCCGCATATACAACCATCTCATTAATATCTGCACATAAATACAATTGATCTACATTAAACTCTGCGGATGATAAATAATTTGGATTGTGTTTGTTTTCTTTAATATATGCAACAGAACTCTCTGATCTCATATACCAACCTACAGTTGTTAAATTTTCGCACAACATCTTAACAATTGCTGTAGCCCAGCTTCCTCCACCAAACACTGCTACTTTTAATGATTTATTCATTGCCTATTTTTACTGTTAATTTTATATTCAAAAGTAAGAATTAATCCGCAAAAAAACATCCTTTACAGCCAGACTCTTAAATAACTTAAAATAAGACATTAATCACTAGTATTTACTTATTCAATGATAAAACAAACAAGTAAACAAATGCTTTTAGTCGAAATTAGGTTCTAAAAACATTCACACAAAACCTCCAATCAGAATTGTTATCTTTGTCAAAATCCAATAATTGTATCCTGCTATGAAAAAAAAAATATTCTTCCTTTTGCTTCCTTTTACCTCTCTTCTATTAAGTAACTGTTCTAATAATTCAGAAACCCTAGACTCTCCTAATGAAAATAAGTTTTCATTCAATTTTGTTGAAATAATAAGTGATTTTTCCAACTACCTCGTTAATATAGAAGGAGATAATGGTAGCTTACAAATTGTTACTTCTAAAAGTAGCACAGGAACATATAAAGTTAGTTATTTTGCCTTTAACGATGGTACAAATGAAGCTAATCTCACTTTTACTTCAAAAAACAAGATCAAATACTTCGGTAAAAGTGGATCAATCTCCATCACAAAAGACGAAAATAATATTTATTCAGGAATAGCTAATTTTATTGCTGAATCTAACGAAGGAGTAAAGTTAGAATTTAATAATGTTGAATTTAATAATATCCAGCTTCAAAAAAATGGACTTCATTACATCCCTCTAATACCAACTGAAAATTTACTAATTCTATATCTTGCGACTACTTATCAAAAAACAGATAATTTTATTAGAAATAGTTTTCTTTTAGATTTCTATTATACCAATCAAAACAAAGCAAAAAATAATTACTGGAAAATAATTGAAGAGCACACGCAAACATCTAACGATAAAATAATAAAAGCCTATTGGAAAGAGTCATATGCTATTATTGCTTTGACGGATTATTTATTAAAAAATTGCAGACGTTCTATTAAGAACGAGGCAAAACTAAACACTTACTTATCAGAATTGTATGCATTTAGATCCTATGTTTATTTTCAACTAATTACTTGGTTTGGTGATGTTCCTTATATACCCCTAGATTATTCTTATGAGAGCAATAATTTAACTCGGATTAGTGTTACAGAAATAATTGAAAAAATAATCGAAGACACTTCTTTTGCTTCTGAAAACCTGTCGCTTCCATCTTCCAATGATGCATCAAACAGAATTAATAAAATTTTTGTAAAAACATTGCTTACTAGATTATATCTTTTCAATAAAGACTACCAAAAGTCAATTGAAATAGGAGAATCTGTTATTGATGAAAACTATTATTCATTAGCCTCTTCTTTAGATATCCTAGAAAAAGATAACAGTGAACTTATTTTTGGTTTTAAAAAAATATTTTCTTCTACCCACCTTAATACCAACTACTTATTCAACAACACGTACAATTTACCTTATGTTACAGTAATGCGTTACTCTGAAATTTTATTAAATCTTGCATATTGTAATAATGCAATTGGAAACACTTCTGAAGCTATTAAATACATAAATATTCTTAGAGAAAGAAAAGGAATGGAATTAATAACATCCTCTTTAGAATTAACCAACATCATCAGGCAACAATGGTTTTCTGAACTAAAATTTGAAGGAACTAGATTCAACACATTAAAACAATTTTCCCTCGCCAATCAAGTACTTAATCTTACTAATTTTCAATTACTATTACCTATTCCTCAAGAAGAAATTAATTTAAATTCAAACATAATTCAAAACCCAGGCTATTAAAAAAAATATTCTCATGGCAATAACTATATTTGTAAAAACCTTATAACCAAAATTGAGCACTCTTAAACGTTTTTTTAAAGACACTATTATTTATGGTTTCGCCGCCGTTTTACCCAAAGCAATAAATGTTTTTTTAGTAAAACTACACACCAGCGCATTAACAACAAGTGAATACAGTGTAAATACTACTTTTTATGTATGGGCAGCTTATTTCAATATTGCACTCTCTTATGGGATGGAAACCGCATTTTTTCGTTTTTTCAATACTGAAAAGGAAAAAGGAAAAGTAGTTTCTACAGCATTTATTAGTCTCTTAACAACAACACTCGTTGCACTATGCACACTACTTTTTTATAAAAATGAACTGGCTGAATTACTGGGGTTTTCCAATCCTTTGTATTTTACTTTATTAGTTTGGATTACTATACTAGATGCACTAGTTGTAATTCCATTTGCTTATTTAAGAGTTACAGGGAAATCAAAAAAATACACACTCTATAAAGTTCTAAGTATTTTAATTTACGCCCTATTTAACTTCTTATTCCTATGGGTTTTACCAAGAATAAATGATTTTAATATTCAATTGCCTATTTCACTCAAAACCTACTACAACCCAAGTTTTAAAGAGGGCTATATTTTCATTGCCAATGTAATTGCCAATGCAATAACTTTTATATGCATACTTCCTTTCTTTTTTAAATTCAAACTTGTATTTGACAAGAACCTTTTAAAAAAAATGCTTTCCTATGGCTGGCCAATCTTAATTGCGGGCTTAGCTTATACTACAAATGAAAACCTAGACAAATTACTATTAGAAGATTGGCTTGGAAAAAGCACCATGGGAGCTTATGCAGGTGCTTATAAAATTGGTGTAATTATGTCCTTATTTATCATGGCATTTCGCTTAGGAGCCGAACCCTTTTTCTTCAACCATGCCAATAGCAAAAACGCACCTAAAACTTATGCATTGATCTTAAAATGGTTTACAATTGTAGGGGCTCTTTTTGTACTGATTATCGTAGGTTATATGGATCTAATTGCTAAAATATTTTTAGGAAATAAGGAGTATTATGAGGCATTATCAATTGTCCCTATTATTTTAATAGCCAATCTGTTTTTAGGCATCTACAATAATTTATCCATTTGGTACAAACTCACCGACAAAACACGCTATGGCATGTACATCTCTGTTCTTGGAGCAATTGTTACTATAACAGCATTGCATATCTTAGTTCCATTAATTGGCTTTATAGGAGCGGCATGGGCAACTTTAGCTGCATATGGAAGTATGTTAGTTATTTCCTATTTTATTGGACAAAAACACTACCCTGTTCCTTACAACATAAAAAGTATCGGTCTTTACCTAACACTTACAATTACTTTAAGTAGCTTATCTTTTTTAAAATTCCAAAATAACTTCCTAGTAAGTACTATTTTTACATTGGTATTTTTAACAATCGTTTTTTTGAAAGAAAAAACAGAACTAACACAAATAATAAAAAAATAAATACATTCTAAATAATGGACATTCAAATCATCAACAAATCAAAACATGCCTTACCTCATTATGAAACTCTAGCTTCTGCGGGCATGGATTTAAAAGCAAATATTGAGACTTCTATTATATTAAAACCTTTGGAAAGAGCAATTATCAAAACAGGTCTTTTCATTGCTTTGCCAGTTGGTACCGAAGCTCAGGTGCGCCCTAGAAGTGGATTGGCTGCAAAAAAAGGTATCACAGTACTGAATAGCCCCGGAACTGTTGATGCAGATTATAGAGGAGAAATCGGAGTAATTCTAGTAAATTTATCTAACGAAGATTTCACTATCAATGATGGGGAACGTATTGCTCAATTGGTTATTTCCAAACACGAACGTGCAGAGTGGATTGCTGTAACAGAGCTAGATGAAACTGCTCGTGGTGAAGGTGGATTTGGAAGTACAGGAATATAATTTAAGAATTTAGATTTTTTTCTCCTTGGGTGAAAAAAATCTAAATTTCTACTTTTCTAATTATTCTCCAATAAGTTCACTACCCTCTTTTGAACTTAAAAACATTTTTACTACCTTGATATTTTAAAATCAGCCTATGAAAACCATAAAAATCATATTGCTTATTCTGGTAGTAATAATTACAGTAGTTGCTTATTTACAATATCCTAAATTGAATATTATTTCTGGTTATGCAGCAAAAAACATGAGCACGAATGTTTTTTTCGCAAATAGACCCATTGACTCTGTTAATGCAATAGACAACAATGTTCCTTCTGTAAAACTTGCAAAAACAGAGATAGACTTCGATACGAAAACAACTACAGCTACTGTTTTTGGATTGATGAAACGAAAGGTCTTTTTTAGAGAAGGCCAAGGCGCTGTCGTCATAGATACCGATTTCGACATCAATCAAAAATTCTTGATTCCAAAAAGGACTAAAAATGACAACAAGCTCCCTTTCCCTTATGGGAATAAAGAACCTACAGATTCTACATTTTCTACTATTAACTATAAAAAACTAAAACTAGCTATTGACAGTGCTTTTATTGAAAATCACAAACCCTTTTTAAAAAAAACACGTTCCCTACTCGTTGTACATAAAGACAAAATAATAGCAGAAAAATACGCCAAAGGCTATGATAAAAACACAAAATTCCTAGGCTGGTCTATGGCCAAAAGCCTTCTTGCAACAACTATAGGTGTATTAGAAAAACAAAAAGATTTTAACATCAATAAACCTGTAATTTCATCTTTAAATATTGAAGACTGGAAACAAGATCAAAGAGCAGGAATTACCACAAATCATTTACTTAAAATGGTTAGTGGATTGGACTGGGAAGAAGATTACACCAAAATTTCTGATGTAACCAAAATGCTATTTTTAGAAAGAGATATGACCAAATCTCAGGCAAAAAAACAAGCTTCCCATGCACCTGGAACAAATTTCATTTACTCTTCTGGAACTACCAATTTATTATCTGGTATACTAAGATCTCAGTTCAAAACGCATCAAGAGTATTTAGATTTCCCATATACTGAATTGATTGATAAAATAGGAATGAGCTCTATGTTACTGGAAACTGATATGGAAGGAAACTACGTAGGTTCTTCTTATGCTTGGGCTACAACACGCGATTGGGCTAAATTTGGTTTGTTATACCTGCACAAAGGAAATTGGAACGGAAATCAAATCTTTAACGAATCTTGGGCTACTTATACAGCTACGCCAACTAAAGAATCTAAAAACGAGTACGGAAGTCAGTTTTGGACCAACACAGATGGTTATTTACCAGATGCCCCAAGAGACATGTACTACGCTGATGGCTATCACGGTCAAAGAATATTTATCATACCTTCTATGGAACTGGTAATTGTAAGAACAGGCCTGACACAAAAAGGAAGAACTGAGTCCTATGATATTATGAATAAATTAGTGAAAGACATTTTACATGCATTTGAATAAAACATTGTTTTCATAAAAATAATCCTATTAACCTGAATTCAACCTAAGATTTTATCTACAGAACTCAAAGGAAAGGTGAGATTTAAAACAATATCGCTAGTCTTTCGAAAACTCCGTTTCGAATTGAATAAAAATTCATTCAAACAGCAAACAAATATTAGGTTGAATTCAGGTTATTAGTAATTATTCAATACAAGTGTATTATTAATCACTAATTCTCATAATACTCATTAAAAAAATTCAATTTATTTTCTTTACCGAAGCAAACCTGTCGTAATTAATAAAAATTATACAGTTTATCGAAAAATCAACGAAATCGATTTCGTGTTTTTATACCTTTGTCAAAAATAATCACAATGAAGATGTTAAAAAAAACATACGAACTAGAGCTTAAACTTGAAAAAGAAAAAAAACAAGCAGCTATTGAACTCATTCAGTCTATAAGTAACTTATGGTATGAAGACACAATTGAACTTATTCTTTTTAGAAATCAATTGCTAGGTAAAAACATTAGTGAAATCTTAAACATACTTGAGTATTCTTCTAAATTTGTTTTGAAACCAATTTCTATATTTGACACTGTTCATTTGGTTAAAACACTCCAGACACTAGAATTACCTCCTTCTAAAATTGACATTGGTAAATTGGTTTATGAGTACAAAATAGACAATTCAGATGCATCACTTACAGATTTTCTAAAAATAAAACTACAGGGTATAGCAACCGCAAAACGTATAAGCCCCAAAGATGTTGTCTTATATGGTTTTGGAAGAATTGGCAGACTGGTAGCTAGAGAGTTGGCTAGCAAAACAGGAAACGGAAAGCAATTACGTCTACGTGCTATTGTCGTAAGAGGAGAAATTACGGAGAATATCTTAAAAAAAAGAGCTTCCCTTTTAATGAACGATTCTATACACAAATCGTTTTCTGGAACGGTAGTACCTGATTTCTCAAAAAAAGCATTGATTATTAATGGAATTACAGTTTATTTAATCTCTGCCAATTGTCCTGAAGACATTGATTATACAACCTATGGAATACACGATGCCTTGATAATTGATAATACTGGAGCATTTAGAGATAAAAAAGCTTTAAGTCGTCATTTAAAATCAAAAGGTTCAGATAAAATATTACTAACTGCCCCTGGAGGTGAAGTTCCCAATATTGTATACGGGGTAAATCATTCTGACCTAAACCTAGAAACAACTTTCATTTTTTCTGCAGCTTCCTGTACAACCAATGCCATAACACCAATTTTAAAAATAATTGAAGATAATTTTGGTGTTGTAAACGGACATTTAGAAACAATTCATGCCTATACCAACGATCAAAATTTGGTTGACAATATGCATAAAAAAAATAGAAGAGGAAGAGCCGCTGGCTTGAATATGGTAATAACTGAAACAGGTGCTGGATCTGCAGTAACAAAAGCAATTCCATCTTTTGAAGGCAAACTTACTTCCAATGCGATAAGAGTCCCTATACCTAATGGCTCTTTAGCAATCTTAAATTTAAATATTGAGAAAGAAACCTCCCTGGAGGCTATCAATGATATGATCAAAAAATATGCTTTGAAAGGAAATTTAGTAGAACAAATTAAATACTCATTAAGCGATGAATTGGTCTCATCCGATATTGTAGGAGTAGCTGCTCCATCTATATTCGATAGTAAGGCTACAATTGTATCAAAGGACAGAAAAAATATTGTCCTATATATATGGTACGACAATGAGTATGGTTACAGTCATCAAGTAATTAGACTGGCAAAACACATTTCAAAAGTTAGAAGATTCACTTATTACTAAACAATAAAAACGCAGTACAATAATCCTCAATCTCTAAAATTATGACACAACTAAATTTAAAAAAGAGAATCGTATCATTAAATGAGTACGGTATTAAAAATGCACTTGGTCATTACAATCTTTCTGCGGACAAATTACATGAAATTTGTTTGGACAAAAAACTTTGTAAAGAAACAGAATCTGGAGCACTGGCTGTAAACACGGGAGAATTTACTGGACGTTCTCCAATGGACAGGTACATTGTTAAAGACGAAATCACAACCAGTAAAGTTTGGTGGGGCTCTATAAACATTCCATTTTCTGAAAAAGGGTTTGACAAATTGCAAAACAAGATTGTGAATGCATTATCAAACAAAGAACTTTACGTAAGAGATGTTTTCGCAGGTGCAGACAATCGCTACAAAATGAATCTTCGTTTGATCACTGAATTGCCATGGGTTAATTTATTTGCCCGCAATATGTTTATTCAGCCAACCGAAGAAGAGTTGAACAATTTTGAACCAGAATGGACAATCTTGCACGCTCCTTCCTTTATGGCCATACCAAAAGAAGACGGTACACGACAACACAATTTTTCAATCTTAAATTTCAAGAAAAAAACCATTATTATTGGAGGAACTGGTTACACTGGTGAGGTCAAAAAAGGAATTTTCTCTGCATTGAATTTTATACTCCCTGTCTATAAAGACACCTTGCCAATGCATTGTTCTGCAAATGTTGGTGAGGACGGTGAAACTGCCATATTTTTTGGTTTGTCTGGAACTGGAAAAACAACATTATCTGCAGACCCACAAAGAAAATTAATTGGAGATGATGAGCATGGTTGGACCAAAGACAATACTATATTTAATTTTGAAGGTGGCTGCTATGCAAAAGTAATCAACCTAGAAAAAGACAAAGAACCAAGTATTTTCAATGCAATTAGAAAAGGGGCTTTGTTAGAAAATGTTATTTTTAAAGAAGAAAGCAATCAAATTGATTTTACAGATACTTCTATAACTCAAAATACCAGAGTCAGCTATCCTATAAATCATATTGATAATATTCAAATACCCTCAGTTGGGAACAACCCAAAAAACATATTCTTTTTAACAGCTGATGCCTTCGGAGTACTACCTCCTATTTCTAGATTGACTCCTGGACAGGCTGCCTATCATTTTATTTCTGGATATACAGCTAAAGTTGCTGGAACAGAAGCTGGCGTAAACGAGCCTATCCCTTCTTTTTCTGCATGTTTTGGCGCTCCGTTTATGCCCTTGCATCCAACAATTTATGCAGAAATGCTAAGTAAAAAAATGAAAGAAGCAAATGTCAATGTATGGCTGATCAATACTGGATGGACTGGAGGAGCCTATGGAACTGGAACACGCATGAAATTGAAATACACTCGCGCTATGATTACCGCAGCTCTTAGTGGTCAATTGGGAGATTTCTGTTATGAAAACTACCACATCCATTCTGTATTTGGCTTGGCACAACCAAGAACTTGTCCTAATGTACCTACTTCCATTTTAAGTCCTAGACAAACATGGGATGATGATGAAGGTTATTACAACCAAGCTTTCAAATTGGCTAAAGCTTTCCGTACAAATTTTGAGCAATTTGAACAATTTGCTAACGAGGAAATTATAGCAGGAGCACCAAATACTAGAAGAATTCTAAAAACTATTAAATAGACTTCCATTTTTAAAAGAAAAGGCACTAACAATGTAAATTTGTTAGTGCCTTTTATATTCTATCTTACTATACCTTTTTCAATATAACAAGATGTATTCTTACAAATCAAATCCAATACTTACATCTAATTTATTGGCTATGATTTTATTTATTTTCGATTTCAACTCAGGTATTTTTACATCTTTCAAAGCATCATTAGAAAAAGCATACATTAACAATGCTTTGGCCTCTTTCTTAGGAATACCACGTTGTTGCATATAAAACAAAGCACTTTCATCTAACTGACCAATCGTACATCCATGAGAACATTTTACATCATCTGCAAAAATTTCTAACTGTGGCTTTGTATTTACAGATGCTTTGTCTCCTACAATTACATTATTATTTTGTTGAAACGCATTGATCTTTTGTGCTGCTTGTTCAACAATTACTTTTCCGTTAAAAACACCAGTAGATTTATCATCGTAAATACCTTTGTACATTTCATGAGATTCACAATTTGGTGCCTTGTGCCTAACCAATGTGTGATTGTCAACATGTTGCTTTCCATTTAATATCGAAATTCCGTTCAAGTGAGATACACAATGTTCTCCTTCTTGGTAAAATTCTAAATTATTACGTGTCAAATTCCCACCAAAAGAAAAAGTATGTACTGAAGCAACACTGTCTCTTTTTTGAGAAACAAAAGTACTGTCTATAAGTGCAGCAGATTCTACGTCATTTTGCATCTTATAAAAATCTACAATCCCTCTTTTATTTACAAAAATCTCTGTAACTGAATTTGTTAAAGTTGTATTGGCTCTCAAACTTTGATGACGTTCAATAACCTGAACATGAGCATTTTCTCCAACAACTACCAAATTCCTAGGTTGAATCAAAATTTCTTCCTCGCTCCCTGTAGAGAAATTTATAATTTGAATTGGCTTAGGAACTATTTTGTTTTTAGGAATATTGATAAAAGCTCCTTCTCTAGAAAAAGCAGTATTTAAATCAGACAAACTATTATTCTCCTTGGCTAGTTTATTTAAATAAGCATCAACCACCATTTTATATTTTGGCTTATTTAATGCAGAAGACATTACACAAATATCCAATCCATCATGTGTTGTTTCAGAAAGAAACGAACTAAAAACACCATCAATAAAAATTAGGTTATAGCAATCCGTTTCATTAATAAAATACTTCTTTACATCTTTATACGCCAAAGACTTCTCTCCTTTAGGAAGTATGTTGTAATCGTGCTTCAAAATTGAATTTAAGCTTGTATACTTCCATTCTTCATCTTTTTTTGTAGGAAATCCTTTACTCTCAAAGTCATTAAATGCTTTTGATCTAATTTCGTGAACTGTCGAATCTATATCAACGTCTACTTTGTTTTCAAAAGCTAAAAATGAGGATACTAATTTTTCTTTTAATTCCATTTTATTTGGGTCTAAAGCCGAAAGCTGAATGTCAAAAGCCTAAAAGGCTAAAAACAAAACTTACAACTCAAAATTTATGCATTCAATTCTTCCTTGATCCAGTCGTATCCTTTTTCTTCCAATTCCAGTGCCAATTCCTTACCACCAGACTTTACTATTTTTCCATCATATAATACATGAACAAAATCTGGAACGATATACTCCAACAAACGTTGGTAATGCGTAATAACAATTACCGCATTGTCTTTTGATTTTAATTTATTTACACCATTGGCAACAATACGCAATGCATCAATATCCAAACCAGAATCTGTTTCATCCAAAATAGCCAATTTAGGTTCTAACATTGCCATTTGAAAAATTTCATTACGTTTCTTTTCTCCTCCAGAAAAACCTTCATTCAAAGAACGAGATAAAAATTTACGATCAATCTCTAACAATTCTGATTTCTCACGAATCATTTTCAACATATCTTTCGCAGGCATTTCTTTCAACCCTTTTGCTTTCCTTGTCTCATTGATTGACGATTTAATAAAGTTTGTAACCGTAACACCAGGAATTTCAATAGGATATTGAAAAGACAAAAACACACCTTCATGAGCTCTTTCTTCTGGAGCCAATTCACTGATATCTTTA
>Ga0105356_10005581_pt1 | contig 11922 bp, 10 predicted proteins | sample GOMGulsemesocosm_3_FD_83502 | JGI IMG/M metagenome (GOLD analysis project Ga0105356, IMG submission 83502) | Methane-oxidizing microbial communities from mesocosms in the Gulf of Mexico - GOM9D Gulf of Mexico | ecosystem: Environmental > Aquatic > Marine > Cold seeps | place: Gulf of Mexico...
AAAAGATCTTTATGTGATTTTGCATACGTCACTGAGCGGCAGTTTTAACGAGGCCATGGTGAAAAAGGTAGGCTGTGATGACTTTTTGTCCAAATTTCAACCAGACCTATTGGCCCATACTGTTCAGGATCGCATCCGCCTGTGTCTCTAGGAAACAGTTGTAGTTAGAGGCCGGCGCTACCGATGGTATTTTCAAGGTTGCCGATTAGTGGGCTATTTGAGCCCAGGCGGTATCCGTATATAACCGAGAAAGCCAGTACATTTTGTACGTAGTTGCGCGTTTCATGATAGGGCAAGGTCTCGATCCAAATATCGTGGGGTAGTGCTTGTTGCTGGCGCCGCAACCATTTACGCACCCGGTGGGGCCCTGCATTGTAGGCAGCAGTCGCTAAAATATGATTGCCTTCGAAATCTCTTAACAACTGTTTTAAGTAATTGCTGCCAAGGGCAATATTTTTGTCAGCTTGGAACAAATCCTGTTTGGTAAAACTTATCCCCATCGTATTGGCCACCAGTCGCGCCGTTCGAGGCAGTAACTGGAACAGTCCCCTAGCCCCAGCTGGAGAGTAGGCGTCGATGGCAAAGGCGCTCTCCTGACGAGCGATAGCGTACATCCACTCTGGTCTAATGGTCGCATCGGTGGCAGAACCTATCATTTGTTGTCGATAGGCCAACGGAAACCGAATGGTCAAATCGTTCCATTTATCGGCTTTTATAGTTGTCAGTATGGCCTGTTGGTGCCATTGCCAGCGGTGAGCTAGATCGGTGGCCGCTACCAATTGCGTCTGATCGAGCAGGCCGATGGCAGAATTCCATTCCCGTCGCGCGGCCACCCAATTTTCCTGTAATAAAAATTGTTGCGAACGCCGAAAGGCAGGCCGTTGACTAATATCATCACCCGCGGCTATCGTTTCTCGCTGGTGATTAAAACCGTAGTCAATGGCTAATAAATCTGCCGCTAAGAAGCCGTAGTAATTGCGCTCCACCGCTAGCTGCGACAGTAGTGTATGCGCCTCTTTCGACTCTAGATTGAGTTGTCTATGGGTTCTGGCCAGCCAATAGCGCCAGCGTGGCGAGGTCCTTTCCGCATCGGGCAAGAGTGATATCCAAAGCCGTGATTGAGACCATTTTTGCTGGCGCAGTGCTAGACGTATACGCCATTGCAACAGGTAAACATCCTCTGCATTGGGGTCGTGAACAATGAGCCAGTCCAGGGCCTCTTCTTCGCCTGAGGCGATAAGTTGGCGGGCTATTTTGTCGCGAATTGCCCCCTGTTGTGACGGTGAAAAATGCAATTGACCGGCATAATATTGCCACAGTTTACTCGCCTGGTGATAGTCTCTCGCAGCGAGACGCTGCAGTCCATAACTGACAATATCCCGATTGTATGAGGATTGCTCCGTGAAATCGCCGGTGGTAGTTAGGCGGCGTGGGTTGCGGTGTACACTGATCAAACGCCGGGCGTAAGGCTTGAGTTCGGCAGAGGCGTTCTTGCCAAGATAGCGAGCCAGTAGGCTATTCCTAGCGCCTAGCGCGAGTTGCATACGCCGCCATACCAGCGAGTCGGTCTTAAGCCCAGCCTTTTCCCAACGGGTAAAAGCTGGGTCACAACTGTCGTGCATCGACTTTTTACTGAGCCAGTAAGTAGGTGTTTCGCTCAGTGCCAAGGCACTGAAGCCACTTTGGTGTAGCGCCTCCAAGCGCAGACAGTTCAGCTCATTACCGGCTATGTCTCTTTGATAGTACTGTAGAAAGTCCTGCCAGCGTTTTTTCCCTGCCAGCGTCAACAACCAGCGGCGGCGCAGTTGCTGGCCCGCTACGGTACTGCCGTACTGCGCCAAAAAGGGGTCAATTTTTTCGAAGGGCAGTTTGCGAAGACCCTTGATTAGCTGGGCCTGCAACAAATAGGGGTATAGTGGGTAATCCCGCAGCTGCACCATTCCCTTTTTACTATTGGTTTTATGTCCCTTTTTTATTGCACTTAGTGTTTGTAAATACAGAGCCTGTTGTTGCTGTGGCGATAACGACGAATCCGGGGTCTGTGACTTTACCGCTTGCGAGCTTGCGAGCTGAGGCAGCTGTGGAGCTGCATTAACGGGTGTTACCGGGAGGGCTAGCACCGCTGTCGACAACCACAGTAGAGTAAAAGCTAGAGGCCGCAGCGAGTGGCGGGAAAGGATTGTGCCATTTGAAGTCACGCGGTTAATCATAGTAATAGGCTTACGCTTGGTGGCATGTTGTACCGGACTCATTCGAGGCCATTTAAACTGCGCTAGCAATAGTGACAGGTAGTGATAGAATGCGCATCCGCTGTACAACCGTTGGGCGTTTTTTTACTGGCAGGCTCCGGCTTGCACAATCGGCAGCAGCTTTAATCGATAGTCTCTTGTTTGCCCGACAATTACAAACAGTTTTTCCAGTAATAAGGAACGTTCAATGCCGCTAATGCGTGTTACCGATTTGGCACTGAGTTTTGGCCCCCACGTCATTCTCGATCAAGCTAACTTTCAGTTATTTAAAAGTGACAGGGTATGCCTTGTGGGGCGTAATGGTGCCGGTAAGTCCACGCTGATGAAGTTGATGGAGGGCGTTATCCAGCCCGACGGCGGTAGCATATGGAGCAAGCCCTCGCTGGTCGTCTCGCGACTGGAACAAGAGCTGCCCAAAGCCAACGAAGATACCGTACTGCAGGTGGTGGCCTCGGGCCTGGCGAACATAACCCAGCTATTGGAAGACTACGATCAGTTGGCCGCTACCGCGATGGACGACGCTGCACTTAAAAAATTAGAGTATTTACAGCACGAGATCGAGGCGAAGGACGGCTGGAATGTGCAGCAGCGTATCGATGAGGTACTCAGCAGGCTAGACCTACCGGGCGATAAAGTTATGTCCTCGCTATCGGGTGGCTGGCGCAGGCGCGTCGCCCTGGCTAAGGCCCTGGTGACAGCACCAGATATACTGTTGTTGGACGAGCCTACAAACCACCTTGATATAGAAACCATCGAATGGCTGGAAAAACAGTTATTGGATTTCAACGGGGCAGTGCTGTTTATCACTCACGATCGTGCACTGACCCGGCGGCTGTCAACCAAGATTATCGAACTCGATCGCGGCAAGCTAACCATGTTCCAGTGCGGCTATGACAGCTTTTTGGTGGAGCGAGAGCATATGTTAGAGGTCGAGCAACAGCAAAATGCGTTATTCGACAAACGCCTAGCCCAAGAAGAAGTATGGATTCGTCAAGGTATTAAGGCCCGTCGCACCCGCAACGAAGGTCGAGTGAGAGCGCTGGAAAAACTGCGCGATGAGCGTTCCCAGCGACGAAATGTACTCGGTGGCGCCAAGATTGCGGTGGAAGCAGGGCGCACCTCGGGTAAGCTGGTTGCGGAATTAGAACAGGTGGGCTTTGCCTTTGACGGCCAGCCCTTGTTCGAAAACCTCAATTTTAATGTGCTTCGCGGGGACAAAATAGGCCTTTTAGGTCCCAATGGGGTGGGGAAAACCACCTTAATTCGAATATTATTGGGTGAGCTTGCACCCACCCAGGGCTCCGTCAAGCTCGGCACCAAGCTCGAAGTTGCCTACTACGATCAGATGCGCGACCAGCTCGACGACAACAAGACCATCGTCGACACGGTGGGGCAGGGGCGTGAGAGTATTACTATCAATGGCAAGACAACCCATATTTTGAGTTATCTTGGCAATTTCCTGTTTGCACCCGAACGTGCAAGAACACCACTAAAAGCACTGTCTGGCGGTGAGCGTAATCGGGTGCAACTGGCCTGCCTGTTCAGTACTCCAGCTAATATATTGGTGCTGGACGAACCGACTAACGACCTGGATGTGGAAACATTGGAATTGCTGGAGTCGGTACTGGTTGACTTTAAGGGCACGGTATTACTGGTTAGCCACGACCGTGATTTTATGGACAATGTTGTTACCGGCACCCTAGCCTTCGAAGGCCACGGCAAAGTGATAGAGTATGTTGGTGGTTATCAGGATTGGTTGCGCCAGGGTGGGAAGTTCGACTTTAGCGACAAACTGACCGGCCGGGTAGCCAGTGTGCAGACGCCGGAACCGGCGCCAGTAGCCGCACCACTAACGACAGACAAGCGCAAGCTAAGCTACAAGGAGCAGCGCGAACTAAAAGAGCTACCGGAACTGATCGAGTCCCTCGAAGAACAGCAGCAACAACTACAGCAGGTAGCGGCGGCGGCAGATTTTTATCAGCAAAGCCACGAGATTACTAGCGCGCATGTTCAGCAGTTGGCCAAGGTTAGTACCGAGCTGGAACAGCGTGTGGAACGCTGGGTAGAATTGTCTGACGACTAGGGTTTGGCCGATACTCGAATCATTCGACGCGGGTATCCTCCAGGCTGTGTTTTATCCGCAATAACGTCTGTTCGATCTTGGGCCCCTGGGCCAGAGCGAGACCGGTGGCAAGGATATCGATGATAGTGAGAATAACTATGCGGATTGTCATTGGCACGTAAATAGTTGTATCTTCCAATTCGTTGCCGGAATTTATACAAATGTCGGCTAGCTGTGCCAGTGGAGAGTCGGGGCTAGTAATAGCGATTAATTTGGCTCCGCTGGCGTTGACGATCTGTGCAATCTCGATCATCGCCTGGGTGCGGCCGGTAAAGGAAAACAGCAATACCGTAGTCTTGGGACCCGCCGCAGCCGCTGCCATACGCTGCATTAACATATCCTCGTAAACCAGGGTCGGAATCCCCATGCGAAACAACTTGTGCTGAGCATCACGGGCGATTGCTGCGGAGCCCCCCATACCAAATAATTCGATACGATCAGAGCTCGCCAGGGCCTCGACCGCCTGGGAGATGATGTTGCGGTCGATAACGCCACGCAAATACTCTAGCGCCGCTTGGTTGGCATTGATGCGCTTCTCGATATAGCTGCCGACATCGTCTTCGGCCGATACAGCTTCACTGATAAAGGATGTTTTTGCTGCCAGACTCTTTGCCAATTCTACCTTAAAGGTCGGAAAACTGGGGCAGCCGAGACTGCGGCAGAAGCGAGAAATCATAGGATCGCTGACGGAGGAACGTCTGGCTAATTCACCGGTGGCAATGGTGAGTACTGCCTCGGGGTCCGCGAGAATGGTCTGGGCGATTCGGTTCTCGGCCTTACTGAGCCCGCCCGCCCGAGCCTTTAGCGTGTTTAACATAATAGCCCTGTCCCGCCCTAAATCGAAGTAACGCAATTACAAAATTAAGTAATGATTGGCGATTATAGTGAAAAACTAGTAATTAAGCGAGATTATGGTAGATAATGCCTTCTCCTGTATCTAGAGAAAACCATCACAATGAGCTCTACTGTCCAAATCGTCGCCGATATCGGTGGCACCAACGCCCGCTTTGCCTATGTCGAAGCCGGTAGTGCTGTATTGCAGCGCCTGGAGGTATTTCCCTGTGCCGATTTCCCGTTTCTCGCTGACGCGCTCAGTGCTTATATCGCGGCAGCTCAATTACCCCCGGTGTCGGCTATTTGTCTGGCTGTAGCAGGTGTCGTGGCGGGGGATCTAATCGATCTGCCCAATAATCACTGGTGTTTCAGTCGCGCTGAACTACAGCATAGTATGGCGGTACCGCTACAGGTGATCAATGATTTCGACGCCCAGATTCTAGCAATTGATCTACTGCCCGCCGCCGAACTGATATGGCTGGGTTCGTCACGGCCATCGACTACGGCACAGGTCAAAGCAGTGCTTGGCCCGGGTACCGGTCTAGGCGTGTCGGCGATGCTGGAGAACGGAAACATAGTGCCCTCTGAGGGGGGGCACGTCGCGTTTGCCCCAGTTGATCATCATGAATTTCAGTTGTTGGAAGTTTTGTGGCAACGCTACCAGCGAGTATCGGTAGAGCGGTTGCTTTCGGGCATGGGGTTGGCCAATCTATATTGGGCTAACGCCAAAATTGAGGGCCTGGAGCGGGAGTTGCCAGCAGCGGAAGTTAGCGCCGGTGCCCGGGCGGGAGATAAATACTGTCTAGCGGCGATACGCGACTTTAGCGCTATTTTGGGTTCGGTCGCAGGGGACAGTGCCCTGGTGCTAGGGGCTACCGGTGGGGTCTATATATCGGGAGGTATTGTGCCGAAGCTGCTGGACGTACTTGACTGCAACCTTTTGCGCCAGCGCTTCGATGATAAAGGGCGGTTAGCGCCGATGATGGAGGATACTCCTCTTGCCATCGTGCGGACGGCGCAACCGGGATTACTGGGTTGTGTCGAAGGCTTGCGACGCGGCCAGGGCTTAGCGCAGGCGCTGGTTTAGAGCGCTCAACATACGTTTGAGGGCGAAGTTCCGGTAGCTGGTCTCCAGCAACACCATTATTTCATCCCAGTTTGGATTAGTGCCCGGAATCATGTCTATCCAGCCATTGTGTCCGGCGTAGGCCGGTACACGAAAGCGGCTATCGCTTTTAACCAAGGGTTGCTGCGCTGCCAGCCCTATCCACAGTTGTAACGCTAGTGAGCCTTCGATCAGATACACCACTGCGAAGGTTTTTTTTCCGGCTTTAAAGGCAGGATGGCCAAATTGATGTAGTTCTTCGACCTCGGGGTAAGTTGAGCAAAGCGCTCTCAATCGCTCAAGAAACTTGCGGTTTTCAATCGTTTTTAACGGGTTAATCTGTTGTGCAGTAAGGCTCTCGTCCGGTGCGGTAAATGACGGTACCGATAAGTTTTTCGATAGATTGAGTGGTGCCACATGGGTGTATGCTTCACATACAAGCTCAGCTACTCGGTCCCATTGCAAACCTCTATTCAGCTCAATACCCACCCAGCCTTTGGATCCGCTGTAAGGGGGTATAAAAAACAGAGTCGGCGCGGATAACACTAATTGACGCTGGGTTTCTAGACCGATATTGAGGGTCAAGGCAACCTTTTCATCACCATGATGATTGAGGGAGTAACAGGCAAACGCTTTCCCCGCGACCTTAAAGGTAGGAAATGAGTGAGATACAACTTCCTCGGTCTGTGGCAGTGCTAAACAGAGCTGTTGAACCGAGTTATAAGGTGAGGTCATCGCGTGCCCCTGTTGCTGAATTTCCCCTATATAGCTAGAAAGTATAGTCAGTTATTGTGCTTTTGTCGGCAGCGTGGACAATAGCGCTCAGAGTCATTAACAGGAGAACATAAATTGGCATCAACACACTGGCATTGGACTAGCTATGAGGCACTCACTAAAGCGCAGCTCTATACCGCCATGGTATTGCGCCAACAGGTGTTTGTGGTTGAGCAAGATTGCCCCTACCTGGACGCGGACAATCTTGACCCACAAAGTTGGCACTTGCTGGCTTACTCCGGGCCCCAGCAGGGGGCGTTTTTGCAAGCTTATTGTCGAGTAGTAATGCCGGGGCTGAACTATCCAGAGCTGTCGATTGGTAGGGTCGTCAGTGCCAAGGAGGTACGCGGCACTGGCATGGGCCGGGCGCTAATGGGGCAGGCTATTGAGCGTATTGAATCGCAGTGGGGCCCTCAGCCCATTCGTATTTCGGCGCAACTCTATCTCAGTGACTTTTATCAGGGTTTTGGTTTTACCGTCCAGTCCGCGTCGTATATGGAAGACGGAATTGCCCATGTCGAAATGCTCAGACCACAATAGTTATGTTATCAATAAGTTACAGATCATAGCTACATCTGTTTGGAATCAAGTTTCGACGGTTTTCACCGGCCTAAAGATGGGGCTAAAACTGGACTTTTAAAGCAATGCCTTATAAGGTGCTGCTTTATTTACACCGCCAATAACGACACGCCACCGACAGAGAATAAGGCCATGTTAGGACATAAAATACAAGCGGATAGCCGCGTAAGCCAACTGCTAGAAGAACTGGATATAGAGTATCAGACTGACGAAGATGGCGATTTTCAGGTCGATTTTCAGCACGGTGAACAGCGCTCACAAACCGTTTTTATCAGCTCAAGTACCGATCGTATAGGCGATTTGGATATTCGCAGGGTGTACTCCATCGGCTATATGAGCAAGGTACCGTTGAGTCAAAAAATTGCCAACTTACTACTGGGTATTAACCACAGTTCACGGCTGGGTGCTTGGCAGGTCATGAATAGTAAAGACGACTACTATGCAGCCTATAATGTGCAAATCGCCGCCAGTACCGACGCCGACACGCTGTTCACAGTGCTGAAGGCTGTGGTAGAAAGTGCCGACAGCATCGAAGATTATCTAACCGGTATGGATGTGTTCTGAGTTTGTATGCTAGGCCAAAGCTGCGCGGGTGAGGCGCAGTTGCTGTCGCTTAATGCTGCTGTAGATATTTGCCAAATCACTGCGATGCCGCTTCAATAAGCAGGCGGTGATTTTCACCTTATACATATCGTAGTGCCCCCGGGTAGAACCGTGTACCGTGCATCGATACGGTTTTTGATGCGCTCATAGAGTAATTTTCCGTTTTTCTCAGTTTCCAGCAGCGTTTCTGCTTCAGTGTCGATTATTAATGTAGCTGCGGTTATGTTGTCGGCCCCCGCAATGGGACTAAAACGTTTAAATGCGGTCCAGCCGGGGAATCCTTTTAACGCGGGATTGACCATACCGCCGGGGCCTGGGTAGGGCGATAACTCGCCATGGGCCCGCTTGTTTTCAAGGTCGCGAATATAATTGACCGGGAGTTCGCGCACATTATAGGCGTAGTTCACCGGTCCCATTTGATCGACCAGAGTCCTGACACGGTCATCGCTGGCCATCGCTAGATCACCGCTCATGCTGGCGCCCAAATACCGAGACTATTGCCCTGCACTGTGGGTCTCGCACAAGTTGGTATCTATCGACATTAATTAACAGTGATATTGCCGTAATATGTGAGAAGGAAAAACCTTTCTATCCATTCTTAAGGGTCAAACCCGGACCACTCTTATCGAAATGGTATGAGGATTGGCCTGAGTAGGTGTCGTGCAACTAGATTCGTCACGATGTCTGGTCCAAACGGTAAGGGGACTACGCGACAAGGTTCGCGTGATGACCGATGAAGGCCCCAAGCGAACCTTAATCTACAAAATAACTACACACACCATGACGGACACAAGTGTCGTTTATTCGGAGATAGCCAGCGGTGCTTTGTTTGGTGTAGATTAGGTGCTAAAGGGCGTTTATTCCGCCTATCTTCAGAACCTTCACTTTAATGGATTGTAGGAAATGACAAATCAAACATCGAAATTTGGCTGGGGCCATATTAATATTAATGTCAGTAACCTGGAGCAATCAATTATCTTTTATGAAAGGTTGGGTTTCCAGAAATTTATTCCGGCAATTCCTTATCTTGGCTTAACAGATAATAAAGAATCCGTGACCTTGCCTCAATCCAGTGCCCATGCTTTGGGTGTAGCAGAAAATACACGCGGGCGTGCTTGTATCATGCAATTGGATGATGGCTTTCCAAAACTGGACCTCACCGAGTTTGATGGAGGACAGCAAGCCAAGCCACTAACAAATAATGATCTCGGATTGGTGAGGATATGCCTGGCCTCGCAAAACCTCAAACAGGACTACGACCAATTAACCTCACAGGGCATCGAGTTTATTTCTTCCCCGCAAAGGGATCATGGCAGCCTTGCCGATATTGCGGTTTGTCGTGACCCGGATGGCACCTTGATAGAGTTGATACAAGTCTATCTAGAAAACTGGAATCTTTGAGTACTTGTTTTGAAGACGAGCTTAAAAACGGTTAGGTAATATACGCATCCCCCGAAGCCGGCGACCCCTACAGCGATTGCCAGCGGTGCGTTGCTTGGTGCAGATTAGTCGCTATGAGAGCATTTATTCCGCCTATACTCCTGATGGTAGCTGAGTAAGGAAGCGCTCCAACCACTACCCAATCGATGGGTAATAAACAGGCTACCCACGTGTTCTGGAATAGCATATTCTTCTGTTCCAAATAATTGTACCTCCGGAGTGATTTTGGCGAGCCGCGAAGAACTAAAACGAACATGACGTATTTATAATAAAGTGTTGTATGAATAGATGGGCGCCAGGTCAATTGCATATCAAAACCACTGACCCGCCAATTTTTATTATTTGCAAACACGCTGATCTTTTGATCGCCTTCTTCGAAGGAATTGGGTGTTACCGGAGGTTCAAGACCTCTCCAGCTGGCATGATCAATACCATCGCTCATCTCCTCTTGGAAAAGCCGCCAGTCAAGATCGACTTTCCCTTCAAAAAACATACCGAAGTAGGCAAGCTCCACAATATCCATTTTTTCAGCAGACATGCTCTTGTCTGATTTAAAATGGTAATCGACATAGGGGGTTTCACTGTCATCGATTTGCTCTCGATTGTATTCCCATACTGTGGGCGAGCGATAGGCTTTTGACCCACTAACTCGGAAGTTGTGTTGCGGGGACAATTGATAATGCAGCGACGCGCGGGGAGACAAACGTGTTTCATCGGTATCTTGGTCTTCCAACATAAAACCCAAATTGGTGAGCCATTTTTCCCCTAGTCGCCACTCAAGATTCGCAAACCCATACAAAATGGCATTATCAATACTGTGTTTGCTGTCTAGGTTGAGCGGTGATTTGATGCGCTGTAGTTTATATCCGGCCCCGGATACCGCGCGCAACTGTTCATTAATGGTGACTTGATATTCAAGTTCTGTCTCTATCAGATCCGTTTTTCGATCGCCAAAGCTGCCGCCCATCTGCTCAATTTCAGTGTTATGGAGAGAGAGTTGCCAGTGCCATTTCTGCTTCTCGAGGTCGCGAGACCAGCCCGCAGTTAGCCAGTGACTGGTATTTTTGTCTTCGGCAAACTGATCGGGGTGATCGACATCTCCTATCCCGAAGGTGCCCCTACTCCAGCCTAGCTCTGCTTCAAAGGTGTCCTGTAACGTGGGTGTATACGCGGCATTGAGGACAACATGATCGACAGAGCCTGAGTCATCCAGGTTTTCAAAGCCCTCATTCTCTCTATGAGAAAATCGAAGCTGGCCATAACCGTCCGCTAAGTTGAAGTTGGACCTAACATTTACATTGCGAGTTTGTAGCTCACCGAAAGTCGCTCGTACGTGTGTGCCATTTTCCTGCAGCGGGCTTTTTGTGGTGATACTGATTGCCCCAATGATGGCATTTGAGCCATAGACAGGCACATTCGAGCCCCTTACCACTTCAATGCGATGAATATCATCGGCCGTAATACCTAAAGATTCCCAAGATATAGTCGGGTACGAGGGTACATAAACACTTCGGCCATTCACGCGCACTTCCACCCGTCTAGGATCATCGTCCGTCAGATCATGTCCCGACACGCCGTAGATAGAACCATTGGTATAGAAACTTAAAAAGCCTGGGACCAAGCGGAACAAGTCAACTAGGTTAGTCGGTGCCATCGCGGTGATCATTTCACTGTCGATAACGGTAACTGACGAAGGTGAATAATGGCGCTGCTGTTCCATTCTGGCTCCAGAGCTCACCAGAGGAATGTCTACTAAGAGGTCACTTTCGTCGTAATAATCGATGTTTTCAGCTACAGACTTGCTGATCACAGCCAATGCTGACAGGGCAAAAACAAATACTGAATTGATGTACATTAAAATCTCTCTGACCATTTAGTACTGAATCTAGTACCGAATCGCTAACACTAATGCAGAGGATAGCACTTCCTTTGAGTGTTTGTGTTAGCAATATAGTCTTTAAAGGTGCAATGGAAATTTATTCACCGCGGGCATTTTGGGTCAGAAGACATATCGATACAAATCCTTACTAAGGAAGCATACAAGAAAACCCCAGCAAGTATGTAGAGAGGTTCTTCACTTTGCATGAATATGCCAGATTAATAGAGAGTTTGGGTGTTAATCCGATGCGTGTTGTTAGAATAAATCAAGGACGACCGCTAATGTAATAGGTGTTTATACCTACTACATTAGCGCCAGTCGCGCTACTGGTGGGCGT
>Ga0105356_10005584_pt1 | contig 11921 bp, 8 predicted proteins | sample GOMGulsemesocosm_3_FD_83502 | JGI IMG/M metagenome (GOLD analysis project Ga0105356, IMG submission 83502) | Methane-oxidizing microbial communities from mesocosms in the Gulf of Mexico - GOM9D Gulf of Mexico | ecosystem: Environmental > Aquatic > Marine > Cold seeps | place: Gulf of Mexico...
CAACACTTTTGTAAAGGGCATTCTTTTTAGATTCAATTAATGCATAAACAATATTTGGCTTGTTTGGAGCAATAGCAAGACCAATTCTTCCTAATTCTCCTTTTGGTAAACCATCTTTATCACTTAATTTTTTCCAAGTCTTTCCTCCATCATGTGTCATGTGCATTCCAGATCCTTCCCCTCCAGATTTGAAAAACCAAGGGTCTCTTTTATGTTCCCACATTGCAGCAATAAGCTTATTTGGGTTTTTTGGATCCATGACTAAATCGGCAGCTCCTGTTTTACTATTTGCAGCTAAAATATGTTGCCAAGTTTCTCCACCGTCTTCGGTTTTATAAACACCACGTTCAGGATGTACACCCCAAGGAGATCCTATTGCAGCAACATATACTACATCTGGATTGGTTGGGTCAATAATCACACGATGAATATGTCTTGTGTTTTCAAGGCCCATAGATGTCCAGCTTTTACCGCCATCTAAAGATTTAAAAATACCATAACCACCATTTAGACTGTTTCTTGGATTCCCTTCACCTGTTCCTACCCAAATAACACTTGGGTTAGACTGTTGAATTGCAACGGCTCCAATTGAAGCAGTAACTTCTTTTTCAAAAATTGGATCCCATTTAATTCCTCCAGAAGTAGATTTCCATAATCCACCAGAGGCAGTTCCAACATACATTACATCTGGATTGTCAAGTACAACATCAATAGCTGTAACACGACCAGACATACCTCCAGGACCAATACTTCGAGGTTTCATGTTTTTTACTAAGTCCATCGAGAACTCCTGTGCAGAAAGTAACGTAATGCAAAATAGCATTACAAGAGTGATAACTTTTTTCATTTGATTTTTTAGTTAGTTAATCGAATGGTTAAAGTTAATGAAAAGCCCTTATGATTTTCTTAAGGAGATGTTAATGCTTTTTAGTTTTATGACTTTTTATTTGCTTAGGTTTTAACCATAGCCAAAAACCACTAAATGCCATTAATATTAGAGCTAGAGAAGTGATTGAAGAATATAAAAGTTTAATATTTTCAGATTTATTTTTGAACAAATAATCTAAAATAGAACCATCATGAATCATTTCTATGATGTTATCGGTACGCTGTTCTATAGCTATAACTTTACCAGTATAACAATCAATTTGTAATTCGGTAAAATGATCTTCAAAGCGCACTTTTGCGATGCCTTTTGAAGGTCGATAGTCTATTCTATTTACTGTTGACGACAATTGTAATGCTTCAATATAGTCTATCGCGTTCTGTTCTATGACCGATAATGCAACTAAAGATTGGTTGCTAATGTCACTGTATTGAGATGGTGGTTGTAATTTTAATTCCGCTTTCCAAGTGAGTAACAGTCCAGTAACGCCTAACAAAAGCATAAAGAAAACCATAGGTACAGCAATAAACTTATGCAACTTCCTGTAGAAGCGCGCATCTTTTGCTAATTGTCTTACTTTACTACTCAATTTATTAGAGGGTTAGTTTAGGCGCCGAAAATATGAAATTTAAGCGAAATATTTCTTAAAGGGGTGTTAACTAATTTATCGACTCTTAATATTTGCTGTACAAAGTTCAATGATTTTTTCGATCCTGTTTTGCCTAGTTAACTCTCTTTTTGCTTGGTTTAACCAATACAAATATGATTTTCTATAACTAGGGGCAAATGCTTTATAGTTTTTAAACGCTATTGGATTTGCCTTAAAAGCTGTTTTTAAATCTTTTGGAATAACTTCATTTTCAACATCATCTAAGGCAGTCCACATCCCATTTTGCTTAGCAATTTCTATTTTCTTCAAACCGCTTTCTTGCATCAAATTGGCTTCAAGTAATTGTGTGATATACCTTTTATTTAAAGCACTCCATACACTTTTGGGATTACGAGCACAAAAATATTGCCGACGTTTACCATCTCCTAAGCTTTTTACTGTAGAGTCTATCCAACCAAAACAAAGCGCAACTTTGACGGCTTCTTCCCAGCGCATGGTTGGAACTTTTAATTCTAACTTGTAAAAAATGAGGTAGACACCATTTGAATTGTCGTGGTTTTGTTGTAACCAATCATACCACTCAACATCGTTGGCAAAATATAACTCAGGCTTATCCATTCCTATTACTCATTTTTAGTGTTTATATAAAAATTGCGATCAACTTTTAATATTGATTCATTAGAATTTAAAGCTAAAGATTTCCATGAACTATTAGGATGTAACCAAAACTCTTTATCATTTAACGTGACAATGACAGGAGTGTCAAAGCCTTCAACAACGTCAGTATATCTATAATGTAAAGTTTTATTTTTTATCATGTATTCCAAAATTGGAATTCTAGTATCCCTCAAATATTGATCAAAGAACGCCGATAAATCGTAGCCTGTTTGCTGACTTAAATAGTCTTCAACTTGTGCGGTGGTTACGGTTTGATGGTAAAAGGTTTTATTTAATCCTCGTAATATCTGTCGCCATTTTTCATCATCTCCTATTAGTTGTCTTAATGTATGGAGCATATTTGCTCCCTTATAATACATATCTCCAGAGCCACTAGCATTTACATTATAGGGCGCAATAATTGCAGTTTTATTACTAATATTTTTACGGGTACCAATAACATAGTCGGCAGCTGCCTCTTCACCATAATAATAGTCTAAGAACAAGTTTTCAGAATATGCTGTGAAGCTTTCATGAATCCACATATCTGCAAGGTCAACATCGGTAATGTTGTTTGCAAACCATTCATGTCCCGCTTCGTGTATAATAATAAAGTCGAATTTTAATCCCCATCCTGTTCCTGATAGATCACGCCCCAAATAGCCATTTTGGTATTTGTTTCCATAGGTTACAGAGCTTTGATGCTCCATACCTAAATATGGTACTTCAATAAGCTTAAAACTATCTTCATAAAAGGGGTATGGCCCAAACCAATGTTCGAAGGCCTTCATCATTTTTGGAGCATCCCTAAATTGCTTTTTTGCTTTTTCTAAATTGTCTCTTAATACATAATAGTCCATATCAAGTTTACCGTTCTCTCCGTCATAGGTCTCAGAAAAATTCACATAATCACCAATATTAATATTGACACCATAATTGTTGATTGGGTTTTTTACAAACCAGTGATATGTAGTTGTATTATCGGCATGCTTTTCGATGTTACGAAGACGCCCATTAGACACATTCATTAAATGTTTAGGAACTCTAACACTAATTGCCATACTATCAACTTCGTCGTACATGTGATCCTTGTTTGGCCACCAAACACTAGCGCCTAAGCCTTGGCAAGAAGAGGCTATAAAATCATTACCATTAGAGTCTTTTTTCCAAGAAATACCACCATCCCAAGGTGCGTTTTTTGCTTCTTGAGGCCGACCTTCATAATAGACATCTATAGCATGAACCGTTCCAGTTTTCTGTACTTCAGTTAAGCTAATAAAATGTGCATTACCATCATGAATGACTTCCAGTTCTTCACCATTTTGAACAACCTTTGTGATTTCTAAAGGGGATTGTAAATCTACTTGTAAAACAGAGTTTGGATATAAAACTTTGTATTGAATTGTATTCTTTCCCTTAATAGTCTTTGTTTTAGGAAACACCGAAATATCTAAGTTATAATAGCTTAAATCCCACCATTCACGCTCTGGAGTTATAGATCCACGCAGGGTATCCTGTCTTGTGAAATTTTGGTCTTGAGCACTAATATTTAAACTAAAGAGTATTGTGAGTAATAGTAATGATTGTTTAAGCGTCATTGTTTTTATTCGTTTTAATGGAGCAATTTAATTTCTAAATGTTTTGTTTGGGAATACAACCATGCTTTCATAGCCGTCTTTACCAACAGCGGCAACGCCAAAGAAATAGTTGTCTATAACAATACCTTCTAAGGTGAATTCTGAAACATCACCTACAAAACGACTCTTATCCCAAGTAGGAGAGGTGGTATCACGCCAATAAATTTTATAGCCAATAGCGCCATCAACTTTCTCCCATTTAAATTTTGCAGAAGCTTGAACAATTCCCCCTATAGCCACCTCATTTGGCGCAGGAGGAGCAGAAGCTAAACTCGCTAAGTTAATGGCATTAACTGCAGTCAACTTTTTTGCATAAGGAAAATTTACATGCTCAAAAGTATCACCGTAAGCAATACCATTTTCTACACGAATGTCTTGATGCTGTTGGGTATAATTTTCATGAGCTTCCATAATTCGGATGCCAGCAAAACCAGCATCATTAAATGGTCGGTGATGTCCACCACGACCAAATCGGTCTAATCTGTACACCATCATAGGATTCATTTCTGGCATATAAGTTTTTACATTTTTATGAATATAGCGTGCCAACTGTCGTGAAATACCATCGACTTCACCACCATAAAAACGACGCATTCGACGTTGTTGTTCAGTTTCTGTAGGAGGTACAGGTTCAGAAAAAATTCTGAATGTTCTATTGTCAATGATCCCATCAACTCCTTTAATATTACCAATCATATCATTATTCATAATCCCTATAATTTCCCAGCCTTGATTTTTTGCGTGCTCTGCCAATCCTTTACCTCCATAAAGCCCTTGTTCTTCACCAGAAAGCCCAACGTAAATAATACTGTTTTCAAATTGATAATTACTCAATACGCGAGCAGCTTCAATAGTGCCAGCCATACCCGAAGCATTGTCATTAGCACCAGGAGAATCGGAGGTGAAATTGGTAGGATCAGAAACCCTAGAATCAATATCTCCGCTCATAATTATAAATCGGTTAGGGTACGTTGTACCACGCTGAACGGCTACTACATTAGAGATCCAAACGTCATGAACAATTCTAGCATTATCACCTTTAGGGATAAGATTTTTTTGATAAAAGACGTCGAGACAATTGTTACAATTGGAAGAAATAGTTTCAAATTCCGATTTTATCCACCGTCTGGCAGCACCAATTCCTCTGGTTTCTGAAACCGTATCACTTAATGTGTGTCGTGTTCCAAAATCGGCCAAGGTTTTAACATCTTGTTTAATGCGATCAGCCGAAACGGCATCAATAATATCATACATTTTAGGGTCTGTTTGAGCCATATTACTTAGCGTAAATAGCAGCAGGAGTAGAGTTAATAGATTTTTCATTGCTTAATTAGTTAGTTATTATTCTTTAGTATAGTTAAATTTTAAGACTTCGACTGTGCCATCATCTTTATGCATATCGACAGAAATAATCATTTCTGAATCATTCAATTTTTCAAAAATCATACCTTCGAACGTTATTTTATTCGCAGTGATTTCTTTTACAGGAAAGTCGACGGTTTCATCTTTAGTTTCCCAGCCGGTAAGGTCGTTATTAAAATGTTTTAATTGTAATACAAGGGTATTATCAACTTCTCGAATTATTTCAATTTCGTAGAATACAGTTTTTCCATTTTCAATGAATTTAAAGGAAGCCATCATGGATCCTCCAGAAGGCTTACTCCAATTTTCCTCGACAACTCCACCCATAGCATTTCCCTTCCAATTTCCTGAGAGCCAAGAAATATTTTCTAAGCGATGTTCTAATGTTTTTACAACATGTCCAACAATTGCGAGTTTAGTGCCATCAGGACTTACAATCATTCTACTAATATTAGTGATATTATAGTTAGATAGGGATGCAACTTCTTGCCAAGTATTACCCTTAATTGGATCGAAATTATACAATTTATCATCGCTCCCCATAAGTATTGTACCATTTGGAATCCAACACATGTCTTCTTTTTTAGGAAGCGTGTTAGTAATAGATGTCATAATGCCCGATTTTGGGTCTAATGATTTAATCTCCCATGTATCCGTTTGTTTAGATATATAACTTATCAATTGGGTATTTGGGATATTATGTAATGAACGACCAATTTTTGAATCGTGTTTCGTGTTTTCTTGAGTTTTAATATTCGTGGAATACAGAGAAAGACCATTATTCTCCAATACAGATGAGATTATAGTTTTGTTTTTATACCAGATGTGATATCCAATAATGATGTCGTTAACCAGTACTTCCGATTCACCATTTTTGAGATTGTATTTATATAAAAATTGCTTGCCATCTTTATCTAATCGTATTGCTGAAACGGCATTGGCGTTTGGTATTTTTAGAGGTGAATATTCACCTCCATCTGTATGATTTATGAAAATTTTAGAATCGTAATTAATATTGTATCTCACAATGTCAGTTTGCCCATTTCTGGTTCCTGCATACATAATGGTGTTATTATCCATAAATGATGGTTGATTATCGTAACCCTCATTATTTGAAATGTTTTTCATGTTGGTAATCTCGAAAGCACCATCTTTAGTATTTAAATCAAAGAGAAAAACATCTGTGTTTGGTTGGGCATAACACGTTGCAATTATAAAGAAAGCTATTACCTGAATTAACTTATGCATAAGAAACAATTTAAAAGTGCTCTAAATTAATAAAAAGGAAACTAGAAATTTGTTAATGTTTCTTATAAATGTTGATCTTATAAAATTTCAATTTTCTGCTTAGAGCCATTTGGCTTTTATATCCTTATATTTAGTTCTTCCAATGGGTAATAGTTCTCCATTATGAAGTTCGACCATATATTTGCTCCCCGATTTCACTATAATTTCTTTGACTTCAGTCATTTTTACTAAATATGATTTGTGAATACGTTCAAATGTGTCTGGTAATAATTGTTCTAATTTTTCTAGTGATTTGTCATGAAGTTCTTTTTTTCCGTTGCTAAGAAAGAGTTCGGTATAAGTCCCTGCCCCTTTAATAAAAAGTAAATCCTCAATTTGCATGAGTTGAATTCCCCCTCTTTTTTTTACCGCCAAGAACTTAATAGTTCTGGATTGTGTTTTCTCTTTTAAAATAATCCTATTAAAAGCTTGTTCTAATCTGATTTTATTAAATGGTTTGGGAACAAAATCTAATACACCATGTTCAAAAGCAGAAATAGCTTGTTCCTTATGAGCAGAAATGATAATAGTATGAAAAGAACCAGAAACAGCGGTTTCGAGAATGTCAAATCCATTTTCTCCATTGAGGTTTAAATCCAGAAGTACTAAGTCTAGCGAGTTAGTTTTAATGAATTCCAAAGCCTCGCTTAGTGTATCAATGCAGGTAAGTGATTGTAAAGCATTAGAAAAAAAATCACGAGCCATGCGTTCTATTCTTTTAGAAATTCTGGATTCGTCTTCTATGATTAAAATATTCATAATACTTACTTGAAAATTGTTATTACATTTTTCCAGCCATCAGCTGTAGCTTTTGAAGTAAAATCCCATGCATCTCCATAACTTTCTTCCAATCTAGCTTTTACATATTTCAGTCCAGTACCAGTTGAGTCTACTTTTTTTGCATGTCGTACTTTTCCAAAAGTGAGAAAGGTATAGCTTTTTGACTCGATGCTACTTTCAAATATTAACTTGAACTTTATACTATTGTCTAGAAGTGGAGCACAATGTGTGATACCATTTTCTACTAGTGTGTGTAAAGTTGCAGGAGGGATATGTTCATTTGCAGAGATCCCTTCTTCATCCCATAAATAGTTGATCTCTTTTCGAAACTTCATTATTTCTAAATGGGTACGGCAGAGTTCTATTTCTTGAGTGATTGGAATTAAACTCTGACTCTCAATTTGGTTGAGTAAGTCGAACTCTTTGGCCAAAGCTTCAATAAAGGAAACGCCTTTTTCTGGAGATTCTTCCACCCAATCTATTAAAGACGTTAAACTGTTCATTAAAAAATGAGGTTGAATATTCTTTTTAAGTAATTCTAAACGAAGCCGTGTAGATTGTACCAATGTACTCTCATAAGCGAGTCGCTGTTCTTTTGCTTTAATAGCAAGTATGTAGAACATACCCAATACAATAACCCCAAAACCAGCAAATAAACTCGTATCAAAATAAGCCATATTGTTTATAAGTAAACAAATTAGTAATGCTAGTAAAACAATTAAGGCTCCATTGAATTTCTTGTACACCCCATGAACCACTATTGCAAAAGAAAAGAACCACATACATAATGCCATGTTATACGATGTTGCATCGTAATAGTGGTGATTCCTAAAGAACACATAAATTAGAATGACAGTATATATTGCTAAAATGGGTTTTCGCTTAGCAAACGGAAATTGTAATGAAAAATATAATGGAACTAATATGGCTATAAAAAAGGTAAGATAGGCAATGATCTCCATACGTATTTCATGCTGACTGTAATGTATTGAAATATATGTTCTCATAAATTCAATTAATATTAGCGCAAAAAACAGAAAACAGTTAATACTGAAGAGGAGTATGGTTTTTTCTTTCTTATTCCCTAGAAACAGAAAAAAGAAGTACAGTGCAGCTAATAGAAATGCTCCAGCAAATATGTACATAAATGCTGTATAAATTAAAGGAAATTCTTTTAGGTAATCATAATCGTTAACAAATGCATTAAATCTAATATGATCGGGGTAATAGTAGAGGCTCCTTTTTAAAGCTAAAATATGTGTTCCTTTTTGAGATAGATTAGAAGGAATCTTATAAACACGCCACATGTCACCATTTAGACCTAAAGTAGCTTCTTTACCTGGGTTTCCATTATCCCCAATAAGAACACCATCCCAGTAGACTTGATATTCTCCAAAGGTGTTTACAAGATCAACACCAAAAGATTGAAGTTTGTTAGGACTTTCTAAGAGATTAATAGGTGTTCTCGACCAAAAGATTTCGCCACCTTCGAGTTTAATTTTCTCTTCCCAGTTATTATCTTCATAATTCACTGCAGCCCATTCCTCCTGATTACCAATTTTATAAACCGTTTCCCCTCTATGTGATATTGACTTTTGATGGCACGAAGTACACAATAATACTATGAGTATAAATATGAGTCGGTTTCCAGAGTTGAAGTTCATGCTGCTTTAATTTCAGAAATGTAAAATTAGTTTAAAAAGCCGACATCTTAGAGCAGTTCATTTAACTATAGAGCAGTTGACAAGAAATGACTTGTAAAGCTATTTTCGAGTACCGAGTTTTGCCTTATCAATTAAAAAACAAATCAGATGAAACATTATGTATTGGCTCTAGGGCTATTATTTTCAATGAGCTGTGCTCTAGCTCAACAAATTAAAGTAAACAATGCTCAAATTTCGGGGAAAGTCCTTGAAGAAGCGACTGGAGAAGGATTAGCTTTTGCCAATGTTATTTTAAAAGACGCAGATCAAAATTTGATTCAAGGTGTAATTACCGATGAAACTGGAACCTATAATTTGAAGGAGGTTCCACTGGGTAATTTTGTTATCGAAGCCAGTTATAATGGGTTTGGTACTTACTCTCAACCTGTAGAAATTAATGCATCCAGACAAAAAACGGAGTTAAACCCCATTGTATTAAAGGAAGATGCAACACTTCTTAATGAAGTTGTGTTAACGGGGGAAGTTTCGCAAGTTTCGTTACGTATGGATAAAAAAATATTCAGAGTAGGCAAAGATGTATTGTCGCAAAGCACATCTGTCTCGGAAGTGTTAGAAAATGTCCCTTCAGTATCTGTAGACCCATCAGGAACGGTAATGCTACGAGGGAATGCCAATGTAACCATTTTAATAAATGGGAGGCGTTCAGGTTTAACGTCGGCTCAGGCCTTAGAACAAATCTCGTCGGATAATGTTGATCGTGTTGAGGTAATCACAACACCTTCTGCACGTTATGAAGCTTCCGGGTCGGCGGGTATTATTAATATCATTTTGAAGAAAAATACCAAAGGAGGATTAACAGGTAGATTAAGTGGAGGTCTAGGTGCACCTACAGATTCTAGAGGGTCTGGAAGTTTAAGTTATAAAACAGATAAATTGAATTTGTTTACAACGTTAGGAATTCGATATACCAATTATGAGGGGGATTATACCAAACAACAAAGATCCACGAGAAATAATGAAACCGTATTTCTAAACCAAGTGCAAGATCAACACAGGCATGATGATGGGCGTTGGATTTATATTGGGGCGGATTATTATTTAAATGACAAAAGTACATTTACAACAGCATTTTATAGAAACGAAACTAAAGATACTGATGTAACAGATTTTATTTATGATTATAGTTCCATTGGAGCAGTAATTGACAGTACATTGATAACTGATGGGAATTCAAAAGAGCGAAGATCTTATAATCAGTTGGAAATGAATTATACCAAAACTTTTGCCAAAAAGGGGCGTAAGTTAACTTTTGATCTGCAATATGATTTCTATGATAGTAAAATGAAATGGAATGTTATCAACCACAAAGTGAATCCAATTTTGGAACCAAACTTTAATTTAAGAACACTATCTACCGATAAGAATAATGATATAGCGCTTCAAACAGATTATATTACTCCTCTTGGTGAACATGCAAATCTTGAATTTGGAGCAAAACTGGAGAATAGACGTGTAAAAGATAGCTTCACTGCAGAAGAAAAGGTTAATGAGTCGTTTGAAATAATAGATGATTTGGAGAATAAAATTGCTTATGATGAACGTATTATTGGCGCCTATATTCAATATGGGAATGAATTAGGTAAGTTCAGCTATTTATTGGGAATGAGAGTAGAGGATACCAAAATAAATATTAAAGATGTGGATGGCGTTTATGACAATGCAAATGCCTACACAAATTTATTTCCTACCTTAAATTTTGGATATGCATTTAGTGATGATCTAAATTTGGGGGTAAGTTATAGTAAGCGTATTAACAGGCCTTCATTGAGGTTATTAAATCCGTTTTCGGAGCTTGAAGATTTTAACTCTAGATTTTTTGGAAACCCCAATTTAAAATCGGCATATACAGATGCTATAGAAATATCGGCATTGTTAAGAGGTTCTAATTTTACTTTAAGTCCGAGTGTTTATTATTCCTTTACAACCAATAGTACTCGGTTTTATACCGCTCAAAATGATGCTGGTATTTTTGAAACAGGAGCCTATAATTTAGATGAAGAAAAGCGAATTGGTATTGAGCTTTCAAGTTCATATAATCCTTATAAATGGTTGAGTTTTAATGGAAGTTTTAATGCATATCGTTTTAATCAAGACGGCGAATTTGAAACTCAGAATTTGAAATATTCTGATCATACATGGTTTACTTCCTTAAGTTCTAGTATTAAGTTTAATCAAGGTCTAACTTTTCAAAGCCGATTTAATTATCAGGGAAAAAGAGGCGATGCGCAATCAATGCGAAAAGCAGTGTCGTATTTGAACATGGGAATAAGTAAAAAACTATTCCAAAATCAAGCTAATTTGACTTTTAATGTTAGTAATGTTTTTAACAGTCGGAAATATAGAACAGAAACAACAGGAACCAATTTTTTTATCAATGAAAATAGAAGTCGAAATGCGGCAAGATGGTCTTTAAGCTTTTCGTATCGATTTGATGGGAAGACAGGCTTTAAAAATAGACGCGTACAACGCAGTAATAGAAATTAAAATTAATAGTTAATGTAATTGTAAAATAAAGAGTACAATAATTGCGTTTTTTCTACCTAGTTCAACACATATTATTGTTACTAAAAATTAAAAAAAATAAACCATGAAAAAAACGCATATAATTTTAATACTTGTATTCGTACTACTTATAAATGCTTGCAATACTAAAAATAAGGAACAAAAAGACATTGATTCACCAACAATAGAAAGCCTCTATCTAGGGCAAAAACCACCGGGCTTAATTCCCGAAATTTTTGCTCATGGAATAATTTCAATAGATGGGAGAGGTGAACATGGCATTTCATTTTCTCCTGATTTAAATGAAGTATACTTTTCAGCTAATAAAAAAGACGAAGAGCCGAGTATATATTACTCAAAACTCGAAGACAAAAAATGGATCACTCCTAAAAAAGCGAATTTCACGAAAGGTAAAAAAGTTGCAGAAATGCATCCATTTGTCAGTCCTAATGGTAAAACGCTTCATTTTATAGCTC
>Ga0105356_10005586_pt1 | contig 11916 bp, 8 predicted proteins | sample GOMGulsemesocosm_3_FD_83502 | JGI IMG/M metagenome (GOLD analysis project Ga0105356, IMG submission 83502) | Methane-oxidizing microbial communities from mesocosms in the Gulf of Mexico - GOM9D Gulf of Mexico | ecosystem: Environmental > Aquatic > Marine > Cold seeps | place: Gulf of Mexico...
AAATCAACTATAAACTCTGAAACAGAATGATTGATAATTGCAAGGTTTGAATAGGTTCCTTCTGCAATGGTTTCATCCAACTCTATGTTTAATTGTCCGTCTTTATTTTGTTCTTCGTTCATACGATAAATATAAATAATATGTTTTATAAAAAAAAGATTGGTTCACAATTTCTCATGAACCAATCTATACTATATCTTTTAGACCTTGACCTTTCGACTTTCGTCTTTAGACTAAATCCTACAAGTTCTCTTCGATTTCTTCTTTAGGACCTACAATGATCTTGTTGTAAGAACGCATACCTGTACCGGCAGGAATTCGTTTACCAACAATTACATTTTCTTTTAATCCTTCTAAAGAATCCACTTTACCACTAACAGCAGCCTCATTTAATACTTTTGTAGTCTCTTGGAAAGAAGCTGCAGATATAAATGATTTTGTTTGTAGCGAAGCCCTTGTAATACCTTGTAACACTTGTTCTGCTGTTGCAGAATTTGCATCTCTAGCTACTACCAACTCTTTATCTTCACGACGTAAAAGTGAATTTTCATCTCGTAATTTACGTGAAGAAATAATTTGTCCTGCTTTCAATTCATCAGAACCTCCAACTTCTTCAACAACTTTCATTCCAAAAATGGCATCGTTTTGTTCGATAAAGTCATTTTTATGAATCAATTGATTTTCTAAGAATAAAGTATCTCCAGAATCAATAACTCTAACTTTACGCATCATTTGACGTACCACTACTTCAAAATGTTTGTCGTTAATTTTTACCCCTTGTAAACGATATACTTCTTGAATTTCATTTACCAAGTACTCTTGTACTTTTGATGGTCCTTGAATTTTCAAGATGTCGTTAGGAGTTGTAGCTCCATCAGACAATGGCATACCTGCTTTGATAAAGTCATTTTCTTGAACTAAAATCTGATTAGAAAGTTTTACTAAATACTTTTTAATATCTCCAGTTTTAGATTCCACAATAATCTCACGATTACCACGCTTGATTTTACCAAAAGAAACCACACCATCAGTTTCAGCAACTACTGCTGGATTAGAAGGGTTACGTGCTTCAAATAATTCCGTTACACGAGGAAGACCTCCGGTAATATCTCCTGCTTTACCAGACTTACGAGGTATTTTCACTAATATCTTACCAGCTTCAATTTCCTCTCCGTCTTCAATCATCATATGAGATCCTAGTGGCAAACTGTACGAACGTAAAGTTTCACCTCCTTTTCCTTCAATAATCAATGCAGGAATAATTTTCTTATTTTTAGATTCAATAATTATTTTTTCTTGGAATCCTGTTTGTTCATCAATTTCTACCGTATAGTTGATACCTTTTTGAACATTGTCGAAAACGATTTTACCACCAAACTCAGAAACAATTACACCATTAAAGGCATCCCATTGACAAACTACTTCACCTTTTTTGATTTTCTTCTTTCCTTTAACGAAAACATGAGAACCATAAGGAATGTTGTTTGTACTTAATACCAATCCAGTAACTTCATCAATAATTTTAATCTCTGATGTTCTAGAAATTACAATATCAACTTTGTTTCCTTGGGCATCTTCTCCTTGGACAGTATTCAGATCCTCAATTTCAACTTTTCCACTGAATTTGGTTATCAATTTATTATCTTCAGAAATGTTTCCTGCTACCCCTCCAACGTGGAAAGTTCTTAATGTCAACTGCGTTCCTGGTTCACCAATAGATTGTGCCGCAATAACACCTACTGATTCTCCTCTTTGCACCATTGAGCGTGTTGCTAAACTTTGACCATAACAGCTTGCACAAATACCTCTTGTAGCCTCACATGTTAACGGAGAACGTACTTCAACACTATCAACACCAGATTTTTGGATTGATCTTGCTAGTTCATCTGTAATCAATTGAGATGCTCCTAAAAGAACTTCTTTCGTTATTGGGTGGTATACATCATGTAATGTAAAACGCCCAACAATTCTTTCTTCAAGTGACTCGACGATTTCATCATTTTTCTTCAATGGAGCTACTTCTAATCCCCTCAAAGTTCCACAATCATCTTCGTTTACTATAACATCCTGTGCAACATCCACCAAACGACGTGTTAAGTACCCTGCATCGGCAGTTTTCAATGCCGTATCTGCTAGTCCTTTACGAGCCCCGTGAGTTGATATAAAGTATTCCAAAATTGAAAGTCCTTCCTTAAAGTTCGAAAGAATTGGATTTTCAATAATTTCTCCACCACTTGCTGTAGATTTTTTAGGCTTCGCCATCAATCCACGCATACCTGTCAACTGACGAATTTGTTCCTTAGAACCCCTTGCTCCAGAATCAAGCATCATATATACTGAGTTGAACCCTTGTTGATCTTCTCTCAAACGTTTCATAGACAATTCAGTCAAACGGTTGTTTGTAGATCCCCAAATATCAATAACTTGGTTGTAACGTTCTTTGTTCGTTAACATCCCCATGTTATAGTTCGTCATGATAACATCAACTTCTGCATTTGCTTCGTCAATCATACCTTGTTTTTCAGCAGGAATGATAATATCTCCTAAACTGAAAGACAAACCTCCTTGGAATGCAAAGGTGAACCCCATAGTTTTGATATCATCTAAGAATTTTCCTGTAGTAGGAATATCAGTAGCTTTTAAAATACCACCAATAATATCTCTCAGGTTTTTCTTAGTCAATACTTCATTGATATAACCAGCTTTCGCAGGTACTACTTCATTGATCAATACTCTACCAACTGTAGTTTTAATGATTCTAGTAACTTCATTACCATCGGCATCAATATCTTTAGTTCTTACTTTAATACCAGCATTCAAATCAACAGCTCCTTCATTATAAGCAATTGTCAATTCCTCTGGAGAATAGAAAGTCAATCCTTCACCTTTAACAGGTACTTCAGGTGTTGAAATTCTTTCTTTCGTCATATAATACAATCCAAGTACCATATCCTGAGAAGGAACTGTTACTGGAGCTCCATTGGCTGGATTCAAAATATTATGTGATGCTAATAATAACATTTGAGCTTCTAAAATAGCTTCAGGTCCTAATGGCAAGTGAACTGCCATTTGATCTCCATCAAAATCGGCATTAAAGGCCGCACAGGCTAATGGATGCAATTGAATCGCTTTACCTTCAATTAATTTAGGTTGGAATGCTTGGATTCCCAAACGGTGCAACGTAGGTGCACGGTTTAGCAATACTGGATGTCCTTTTAAAACATTCTCCAAAATATCCCAAACAACTGGCTCTTTTTTATCAATTATTTTCTTTGCAGATTTTACTGTTTTAACAATACCTCTTTCGATTAACTTACGAATCACAAATGGTTTGTATAATTCAGCTGCCATATCTTTTGGCAATCCACATTCAGACAACTTCATTTCTGGTCCAACAACAATTACAGAACGTGCAGAATAATCAACACGTTTCCCTAATAAGTTTTGACGAAAACGTCCTTGTTTTCCTTTTAATGAATCTGATAAAGATTTCAAAGGCCTGTTAGATTCTGTTTTAACAGCAGAAGCTTTACGTGTATTGTCAAACAATGAATCTACAGATTCTTGTAACATACGTTTTTCATTACGTAAAATAACTTCTGGAGCCTGAATTTCCATCAAACGCTTCAAACGATTGTTACGAATAATTACTCTTCGGTACAAATCATTCAAATCTGAAGTCGCAAAACGACCTCCATCTAATGGTACCAATGGACGCAATTCTGGTGGTATAACCGGAATTGCCTTCATAATCATCCAAGCAGGGTTGTTTTCTCTATTTTTAGTAGAATCTCTAAATGCTTCAACAACATTCAAACGTTTCAACGCCTCTGTTTTTCTTTGTTTAGATGTTTCAGTATTCGCTTTGTGTCTTAACTCATAAGACAAACCGTTCAAATCAATACGGTCTAACAAATCAATCAAACATTCAGCTCCCATCTTAGCGATGAATTTATTTGGATCTGAATCGTCTAAATACCTATTTTCCATAGGAATTGTTTCTAAAATATCTAAGTACTCTTCTTCCGTTAAGAAGTCCATTTTAGTCAATGGAGTACCATCCAAATTAGATGCAATACCAGGTTGAATTACTACATAACGTTCGTAGTAAATAATCATGTCCAATTTCTTAGATGGCAAACCTAAAAGGTATCCCATTTTATTAGGCAATGATCTAAAGTACCAAATATGAGCAATCGGCACTACCAAATTGATATGCCCTACTCTATCTCTACGTACTTTTTTCTCTGTAACTCCTACCCCACATCTGTCACAAACGATTCCTTTGTAACGAATTCTTTTGTACTTTCCACAAGCACATTCAAAATCCTTGATAGGACCAAAAATACGCTCACAAAATAAACCATCTCTTTCTGGTTTATGAGTACGGTAATTTATTGTTTCTGGTTTTAAAACCTCTCCTTTAGATATATCTAAAATAGACTCTGGAGATGCTAAACCAATTGAGATTTTACTGAATTTTTTTACAGTATATTTATCTTCTTTTCTTGCCATGGTATGTATGGATTCGAATTTAAATGTAAAATTTTTATATGACTACTTATAAACTTATATAGAGGTAAGAAACATGTTTCTTACCTCCAAAATTTATTAGTCTTCTAAACGAACGTCTAACCCTAAACCTTTCAGTTCATGCATTAATACGTTGAACGATTCAGGTAAACCTGGTTCTGGCATTTGCTCTCCTTTTACGATTGCCTCGTAAGTCTTAGCTCTTCCCATAACATCATCAGATTTCACTGTCAAGATTTCTCTCAAGATACTAGATGCACCATATGCCTCTAATGCCCAAACTTCCATCTCACCAAAACGCTGACCACCAAACTGCGCTTTACCTCCTAGAGGTTGTTGCGTAATTAATGAGTAAGGTCCAATAGAACGTGCGTGCATTTTATCCTCAATCATATGACCTAACTTGATCATATAAATGATACCAACTGTTGCTGGTTGATCAAAACGTTTTCCTGTTCCACCATCATATAAATATGTATGTCCGAATCTAGGTACACCTGCTTCGTCTGTATAAGCATTGATTTCACCCAATGAAGCACCATCAAAAATAGGTGTTGCATACGTTTGTCCTAGTTTTTGACCAGCCCAACCCAATACAGTTTCATAGATTTGTCCAATATTCATACGAGAAGGTACACCTAATGGATTCAATACAATATCTACTGGAGTTCCGTCTTCCAAGAATGGCATGTCTTCAGCTCTTACGATACGTGCAACAATACCTTTATTTCCATGACGTCCCGCCATCTTATCTCCAACTTTTAATTTACGTTTCTTAGCAACATAAATTTTAGCTAATTTCAAAATTCCTGCAGGCAATTCATCACCAACACTAATTGTAAATTTATCACGTCTTAGAGATCCTTGTAAATCACTTACCTTGATTTTATAATTGTGAATCAATTCACTAATTAAAGAATTCAAAGCATCATCAGTAGTCCAAGATCCTTTTGTTAAATGCGTATAATCATTTACAGAATTTAACATCTTAAGTGTGAATTTTTTCCCTTTAGGGAATACATCCTCACCCAAATCATTTTGAACTCCTTGAGAAGTTTTTCCAGTAACCAAATTGAATAATTTGTCAATCAAAGAATCTTTCAAGCTCTCAAATTTCACTGCAAATTTATTTTCTAACTTTGCAATATCCTCTTTATCACGAGTTCTCTTAGATTTATCTTTTACTGCTCTTTGGAATAATTTTTTATCAATTACAACACCTCTTAATGATGGAGATGCTTTTAATGAAGCATCTTTTACATCACCAGCTTTGTCACCAAAAATCGCACGTAATAATTTTTCTTCTGGTGTAGGATCAGATTCACCTTTTGGAGTAATTTTACCAATTAAGATATCTCCTGGCTTCACTTCTGCACCAATACGAATCATTCCGTTTTCATCCAAATCTTTCGTAGCTTCTTCACTAACGTTAGGAATATCATTAGTCAACTCTTCGTTTCCTAATTTTGTATCTCTAACATCTAAAGAATACTCATCAATATGGATAGAAGTGAATATATCTTCTCTTACCACCTTCTCAGAAATTACAATTGCATCCTCAAAGTTATACCCTTTCCAAGGCATAAAGGCTACTTTCATATTTCTACCAAGTGCCAACTCTCCTTTTTGAGTTGCATATCCCTCACAAAGAACTTGACCTTCTTCAACTCTATCACCTTTCCTTACAATAGGTTTTAGATTGATGTTTGTTCCTTGATTGGTTTTTCTAAATTTAATTAGGTTATAAGATTTCTCATCTACATCAAAACTAACCAGCTTTTCATCATCTGTTCTATCATATTTGATGGTAATTTTATTAGCATCAACATATTCAACAACACCTGCTCCTTCAGCGTTTATCAAGATTCGAGAATCTTTCGCTACTCTACGTTCCAAACCAGTTCCAACAATAGGAGCTTCTGGACGTAACAACGGTACAGCCTGACGCATCATGTTTGATCCCATCAATGCACGATTGGCATCATCATGTTCCAAGAAAGGAATCAAAGATGCTGAAATAGATGCAATTTGATTTGGAGATACATCCATATAACTTACATCTGTAGGTGGAACCACAGGATAATCTGCTTCTTCTCTAGAAATAATTTTTTCTGCAACAAAACTTCCATCCTCATTTAATGGCAAGTTTGATTGTGCAAATTTATGTCCTTCTTCTTCCTCTGCACTTAAATAAATAGGCTCTTCTGTCATATTAACGACACCTTCATTTACTTTTCTATAAGCCGTCTCTATAAACCCAAGGTGATTCACTTTCGCATAAACTGCTAGAGAAGAAATCAAACCAATATTCGGTCCCTCCGGTGTTTCAATTGGACACAAACGTCCGTAATGTGTATAATGCACATCACGCACCTCAAATCCTGCTCTTTCTCTTGAAAGTCCACCAGGTCCTAAGGCTGATAATCTACGCTTGTGGGTAATCTCTGCCAATGGATTCGTTTGATCCATAAACTGAGACAATTGATTCGTTCCAAAGAAAGAATTTATCACAGATGATAACGTCTTTGCATTGATCAAATCAATAGGTGTAAACACTTCATTATCACGAACATTCATTCTTTCACGAATTGTACGTGCCATTCTAGATAAACCAACACCAAATTGACTAGCCAATTGCTCACCAACGGTTCTAACACGACGGTTAGATAAATGGTCAATATCATCAACTTCTGCTTTCGAGTTGATCAACTCTATCAGATACTTAACGATAGTAATAATATCATTTTTAGTTAAAACCTTCGCGTCCAAAGACTCATCAAGTTGTAACTTTTTATTCATTCTGTAACGACCTACTTCACCTAAATTATAACGTTGCTCTGAGAAGAACAATTTGTCAATAATTCCACGTGCAGTTTCCTCATCAGGCGGTTCCGCATTACGTAATTGTCTATAGATATGCTCAACAGCTTCTTTTTCAGAATTTGTTGGATCTTTTTGTAAGGTGTTATGGATAATAGCATAATCCGCCATTTCATTATCTTCCTTGTGCAACAATACTGTTTTAGCACCAGACTCAATAATTTCATCGATATGATCTTTTTCTAGAACGATATCTCTATCCAATACGATTTCATTTCTTTCAATAGAAACTACTTCACCAGTATCTTCATCAACGAAATCTTCATGCCATGATTTTAAAACACGGGCAGCCAATTTACGTCCTAATATTTTCTTTAATCCACTTTTAGAAACTTTTACTTCTTCTGCAAGATCAAAAATTTCTAAAATATCTTTATCTCTTTCAAATCCGATAGCACGGAATAAAGTAGTAACTGGTAATTTTTTCTTTCTATCAATATAAGCGTACATTACTTGATTGATATCAGTTGCAAATTCAATCCAAGATCCCTTAAAAGGAATAACTCTTGCCGAATACAACTTGGTTCCATTTGCATGGAATGATTGCCCAAAGAATACACCAGGTGAACGGTGTAATTGAGAAACAACAACTCTTTCTGCACCATTGATTACAAAAGTACCAGAGTTTGTCATATAAGGAATTGTTCCTAAATAAACATCTTGTACAATTGTTTCGAAATCCTCATGTTCAGGATCGGTACAGTATAATTTTAATCGAGCTTTTAAAGGAACACTGTGTGTCAAACCTCTTTCGATACATTCTTGAATAGAATATCTAGGTGGATCTACAAAGTAGTCTAAAAATTCTAATACAAAGTTGTTTCTTGTATCAGTAATTGGAAAATTGTCCATAAAGGTTTTGTATAAACCTTCATCACTTCGCTCATCTGCTTTTGTTTTCAACTGGAAAAAATCTTGAAAAGATTTGATCTGAATATCCAAGAAATCAGGATAATCCGTAGTTAATTTAGCCGATGCAAAGTTTATTCTTTCAGTACTATTTTTCGTTGCCAAAGGAGAAAAAATTTTAGTTAAAATTCTGTATTAAATAAAGAATAAATATATATATGCAAAAAATGGTCTAGGTCTTAAGGATATACCTTAAGACCTAAACCTTAATTTAGTTGTTGGGTGAAAAGCTTATTTAAGCTCTACTTCAGCTCCAGCTTCTTCTAAAGATTTTACAAGACCATCAGCCTCATCTTTAGATACTCCTTCTTTGATTGGTGCTGGTGCACTATCAACGATACCTTTAGCTTCTTTCAATCCTAAACCAGTCAATTCTTTAACTAATTTTACAACTGCTAATTTAGAAGACCCTGCTGCTTTTAAGATTACGTCAAACTCAGTTTGCTCTTCTGCTGCTTCTCCTGCTGCTGCTGGTCCTGCTACTGCTACTGCTGCTGCAGCTGGCTCGATACCGTACTCATCTTTTAATATTGTAGCTAATTCGTTTACTTCTTTAACTGTTAAGTTAACTAATTGCTCTGCGAAATCTTTTAATTCTGCCATTTTGATAATTTTAAATTGTAATATAATAATTTATTTGTGCGCTTGATTTATCTTTCTGATAATGTCTTAACAATACCTGAAAGTGTTTGACCACCTGATTGCAATGCTGAAATAACATTTTTAGCTGGTGATTGTAACAATCCGATAATATCTCCAATAAGTTCTTCCTTAGATTTGATATTTACAAGATTATCCAATTGATCATCTCCTAAGTAAATAGCTTCTTCTATATAAGCACCTTTTAATACTGGTTTGTCAGATTTTTTTCTAAATTCTTTTATAATCTTCGCAGGAGCATTTCCTGTTTCAGACAATAAAATAGATGAATTTCCTTTCAATGCAGTAGGCAATTCTCCAAATTCCTTTGAAGATTTTTCCATTGCTTTAGAAAGTAATGTATTTTTAACTACAGCCAATTGTACATTAGCCTTAAAACAAGCTCTTCTTAAATTAGAAGTTGCTTCAGCGTTTAAACCTGAAATGTCTGCTACATAGATAATACTGTTATCAGTTAATTGGGCAGTTAAAGCATCTATTACTTGCGATTTTTCCTCTCTTGTCATAATTTACGAGTTTTAACTTCCTATTAATTTGATTTGATATCTACTGCGATCCCAGCACTCATAGTACTAGAAATATAAGTACTTTTAATATAAGTACCTTTTGAGGCAGTTGGCTTCAATTTAATAAGTGTTTGGATTAATTCATTTGCATTGTCAGCAATCTTATCAGCATCAAAAGATACTTTTCCTATTGCAGCATGCACGATACCAGTTTTATCAACTTTGAAATCAATTTTACCAGCTTTTACCTCCTTAACAGCTTTAGCTACATCCATAGTAACTGTACCTGTTTTAGGGTTAGGCATTAAACCTCTAGGTCCAAGAACACGTCCTAATGGCCCCAATTTCCCCATAACGCTTGGCATTGTGATGATCACATCAACATCTGTCCAACCGCCTTTAATTTTTTGAAGGTATTCGTCTAATCCTACGTAATCTGCACCAGCTTCAGTAGCTTCAGCTTCTTTATCCGGAGTTACCAATGCCAATACTTTGACATCTTTACCAGTTCCGTGAGGTAGTGTTACAACACCACGAACCATTTGGTTTGCTTTTCTAGGATCTACTCCTAAACGAATCGCCATATCTACAGACGCATCAAAATTTAGGTTTGTAATTTCTTTTACTAATGCAGAAGCTTCGTTTAAAGAATATACTTTAGAACTGTCTAGCTTAGCTTGCGCTTCTTTTTGCTTTTTTGTTAATTTTGCCATTTCTTAAAGTTTATTGTGGAGCTTCTCCTTTCATTGTAATTCCCATAGAACGTGCAGTACCAGCAATCATTCTCGTAGCAGATGCAATTGTAAATGCATTTAAATCTTGCATTTTATCTTCTGCGATAGCCTGAGCTTGATCCCAAGTGATACTAGCAACCTTGTTACGGTTTGGTTCTCCTGATCCTTTCTTTATTTTTGCTGCTTCTAAAATTTGAACAGCTGCTGGTGGAGTCTTAATAACAAAATCAAAAGACTTGTCTTTGTATACAGTAATTGCTACTGGTAAGACTTTTCCTTGTTTGTCTTGAGTTCTAGCATTAAATTGCTTACAGAACTCCATAATGTTAACTCCGGCAGCACCTAAAGCAGGACCTACTGGTGGAGATGGGTTTGCCGCTCCTCCACGTACTTGTAATTTTACTACTTTGCTTACTTCTTTTGCCATTTTCTTACTTATTTACTTTACATATAGTGGAAGCCATCTGTAACAGTTAATTTCTTTTACAATTATGATATTTTATCAACTTGCATATAACTTAATTCTAGAGGTGTTTTTCTTCCAAAAATCTTTACCATCACTTCTAGTTTTCTCTTCTCTTCATTTACGTTTTCGATAACTCCATCAAAACCATTAAAAGGACCGTCAACAACTTTTACAGTTTCTCCAACAACATATGGTATAGCCACATTGTCATTTTGAACTGCAAGTTCATCAACTTTCCCTAACATTCTATTGATTTCACTCTTTCTCAAAGGAACCGGTTCTCCACCTTTTGTTTCCCCTAAAAAACCAATTACACCCGTAACCGATTTGATTACATGAGGAACTTCTCCACTAAGATTGGCTTCAACCATAATGTAACCAGGAAAATAAACACGTTCTTTGTTCATTTTTTTCCCATTACGTATTTGAATAACTTTTTCAGTAGGAACCAAAACCTGTTCAACAAAATCAGACAAACCCAATCTAGAAATTTCAGTTTCTATATAAGATTTCACTTTATTCTCTTGACCACCAATAGCCCTAACAACGTACCATTTCTTAACAGAATCAGACATAAGAATTATTTAATTAAAAAAGTTAAAAAACTTATCCAAACCTGACTGAAATACTGAATCTACTGCAAATACTGCCAAGGCAAATATTACTGTAAATATAGCAACAACTACAGTTGACTTTTGAGCTTCTGCCTTAGGCAACCAAGTCATGTTGGTATTCAACTCCTCAAATGATTCTTTGATATATTTTATAACACTCATTCCTTATCTTTTTTTGCACGGGCGGAGAGACTCGAACTCACGACACCTGGTTTTGGAGACCAGTGCTCTACCAACTGAGCTACGCCCGTAAAAACGAGGTGTTTCACCAAAGTGAGACACCTCGTATATTACTTATTGTTTTTTACTACAAGATTTCAGTTACCTGACCTGCACCAACTGTTCTACCTCCTTCACGGATAGCAAAACGTAAACCAACATTCATTGCGATTGCTTGGTGTAAATCTACAGTAATTGTCAAGTTATCTCCTGGCATTACCATTTCAACTCCATCAGGCAAATTAATTGTTCCTGTTACATCAGTTGTACGTACGTAAAACTGTGGACGGTAATTGTTATGGAATGGAGTATGACGTCCACCTTCTTCTTTTTTCAATACATAAACCTCTGCTTTGAATTTATCATGTGGAGTTACTGAACCTGGCTTACAGATT
>Ga0105356_10005587_pt1 | contig 11915 bp, 2 predicted proteins | sample GOMGulsemesocosm_3_FD_83502 | JGI IMG/M metagenome (GOLD analysis project Ga0105356, IMG submission 83502) | Methane-oxidizing microbial communities from mesocosms in the Gulf of Mexico - GOM9D Gulf of Mexico | ecosystem: Environmental > Aquatic > Marine > Cold seeps | place: Gulf of Mexico...
TTTATTAGCGGTGCATCAAACAACTGATATTCAGAATGGTCAAGTGATAGTGGCCCGTATTGATGAAGACGTAACAGTTAAACGCTACAAACGTGATGGTAACGTAGTTTATCTGCATGCAGAGAATGAAGACTTTTCGCCTATCAAGGTTGATCTAACCTCTCAGCACTTTAATGTTGAAGGTATAGCTGTTGGTGTAATTCGAACAGCTGATTGGATGTAAAAACATCTTATCTTTTGAGACAGACTTTATAGTTTTTATTAACTATATAGTCTGTCTTTTCCCTCTTTAAAACTTATTGTTTTAAGTGTTTTACTGGTAGCATTAACCTTTCTTTAATCGTCAATTCAATTCGGCGATTCTGTTGATGAGCTTGTTCATTATTGCCCGTTACCTTTAAATCGGTTTCGCCTTTCCCTACAGCATTAATAATATCATTATCAATTCCAAAGTCTGTTGTTAGCTTTTTCGCTACAGAATGTGCTCTTTGCTTAGATAACTTCATATTATAACGTTCACTACCTGTCGCCGAAGTATGACCAAATACCGTGAGTGTTTTTACTTTATTTTGATTAATGAATTCAGCTAACGCGATGATCTTTTTATTATATTCGGGAGCAATTTCAGCGCTATCATTTGCATAATGAATGACTAAGGAAAAATCCAGCCACTGCTCTTTTAATAATGTACATCCACGACTATCAACTTGATAAATAAGTGCAGAATTTGCACAAACATCATCATCATCGTAAACACCATCGCCATCACTATCTTTTGGCTTAGTGAGTACCACTTTTTCAATAACAGGTTGTGGAGCTGGTTTGGTTTTAGCTGGTGATTGTTTGTTTTCACTGCCAAAATAATAACGCAAACCTAAACCCCACATATCGTTTGTATCGCGCACTAATTCAACACGCTGATAAGATAAAAACAATTGAGTTTTTTCTGTTAAGCGATAGTTTAGCTCTCCACTTAGCAACATATCCTTATCGGAAATATTGTCACTTCCTTGGTTACCTTGTTCATCAAAAGTAATGTAATCACCTTCCCAATCAAAATAGCCTAACTTGGCTGATAATTTCAAATCTTCTGTTATCGGCCATGAGGCAATCACTGAAACATATAACCCATCAGCGGATTGAGGATATATATGTTCAGCCGAATCATAATAAGCTGCTATATCATCGGTTTGGCTTGAAAACGTTACTTCACGCTCGCCAAAATCTAAATAACCGGCTTCAAGGGCAAAGTAGCTGTTAAATTGATAACCCAAAAAAATGCTACCACCGAAGCTATTCTCATCGATTTTGACGTTGTTAACATCCAAATTGTTTTGGTCAAAATATTGCTGTATTCGACCTCTATTAATATCGGTTTCACTAAACCCTAGTGCGCCACCTAAATACCAATCAATTTGTACATCACATTGTTGGTAATTGATCTCTTGTTCTTGTTTACACTGCTCTTGAGCGATTGTCGTGGTAGCAAAGAAGTATAAGGCTAATAATAAAGCTATATTTTTGTTCATGATTGAGTTTATCACTTCGTGTAAGTTAATTTTAATCGGTAACGGACTACGCCAGATAGTAATAGCAATAGAAGCACCAAGTAATTGACACTACCGCCACCAGTAGTGGTTGACTCTATTCGATGTATGGTTTTGCTGACATTTATACGCCATTGAGCGGTAGCTTCATTACCAAAACTGTCGGTGACGGTGTAGCTGATCACTACATCACCGTGAAAATCAAAATTTGGGGTGAACACAGCTTGTCCATTATCACTAAAGCTGACTTGTTCGTTGTCAAGTGCGATTAGGCTAATGCTATCACCATCAATATCACTGTCGTTGTCTAACAGGTTAAGCTCAGCGCTCTGGCCTAGGCCAATTTGGCTACTGTCATCTTGAGCTATAGGCGCACTGTTTTCGATATAGTTGATATAAACAATGCCATGATCAGTTCCACCTTCACCATCACTAATACCGTAATTAATGGTCACATTACCACCATAATCACTTTGACTTTGATAAAAAAGTTGGTTATCAACTATGCTAACTTCACCAAAATTTGCATGAGTTGATGTGATGGTTAATGCATCACCATCTTCATCACTATCATTTTCTAAGACTTCAATTATTCTATTTTCATTCAAAAATAGGCTGTGATAATCATCAACGGCCAGCGGTAAATGATTCTGGCTTAACATAACGGCAACACCACCTGGATCGACGATATTTCCGTTTACTTCACCATCGTCATCATTTACACCACCATCTTCAATGATCATTTGCACACACCAATGACCTTCGGTTAAACCTGAAGTCCAAATGTTATCAATATCGTGTTTATCACTATTTGGCGGAGGACAATATCCAGGCTCACCTGAAGTTGACCACAAGCTATTAGTCTCATTTTCGGTAAAGTTTCCCCATCCCGTGTCAGGGTAAAGTTTACGATAAACCGCATTTTCCGGGACTGGTTTAAGCTGCGGCATAACAATGGCGTACTCAGTCCCTTCTTCTGGCATTCCATAAGCGATGTAGTCAAACACTCCGCCGATGTTTTCTGCTTCGGTGTCTATTACCAACTGGTCATCGGTATCACTTTCGATGTCGCCGCTGGTGAGCTGAGCGCCACCAGTTTCGCCACCTACGGTGTAATAACCGCGACGTAAACAAACACCTGGCTCACCTTCAATTAAATAACCGTCTTGCACGTCAACGGTTTCTGACAATACATTACATTCGTCAATGCGGTCTAAATAATCAGCAACACCGTCACCGTCGGCATCTTTATAGCCCTCAACGTTGTCAGGTATTAAATCACCATCGCTATCTAGTGATGAAAGTTCTAATAATTTATCAACCACTTCAAGGTAAATAGTGCTCAAATCCTGTAGTTGTGGCTCGCCATTATCAATAACCGTGATGGATAGCTGGTATAGTCCTTTGGGTATATTCTTAGGGTCAAAAATAAAGCGGTTATCTTGTTCACTAATATTAGTGATATCAGTGTTGTCACTGCTCCAAGTTACTTCAAAAGTGTCAGCAACGTTGGGATCATGAATATCAGCATGAATGGTAGCCAAGCCACCTTGTTTGCTAATTAATAAACGCTCTTGTCCGTCTTGCATAGCCGTTAATGCTACTTCTGGGGCAATATTGCCTTCGTTAATGGTAGTAACATGCTGGTGTTTATTTCCCATGTTAATACTGCCGCCAAGACTGATGATAATATTTTCATTACCTTCGACCAATCCGTCGAGTAAAGTCGTAAAGGTAATATCAACTTCTGTGCCCTGTTCAATTATCATTTCTCCACTAAGTAGATCATGATCGTGTGCGTCAGCGCTACCACTAACTACATAAGGAACTATTACAGGATAGGTTGGCGAGATACCGTTAAAATAAATTCCTACCGAAATAGGCTCTCCCTCAGGGACGGTTTGATCTTTTTCCAATGAAATAAGAGGCTTAACACAAACCTTTTGTGCTTTAATTGTGGAATTACCGTCATTGTCAGTGGCTTGCCAATAAGCTTCGTTCATACCCGGTGGGTATAATGGGTCACCGTTTACCAAAGATACCGGTAATAGATTACCAAAGCGGTCGACTGCTGAAGCTTCACCTAAATCAACTCGAGTATATAACGCCGTAGCATCAACGGTAAAATCACCACATAGATCAGCAGGTAAAGTAAGCACCGGACCTTCTACATCAATGGTTACAGTAACAGTCGCAGTCGCCACAGCCCCTAATTCATCAATAATACTATAATTAATAGTCACCACACCGCTAAATCCTTCTGGAGGAGTGTAGTTGAGGGTATCTCCTGAAATTTCTATTGTGCCAAATGGAGTTGTCGCTATTTGCAAGCTGATTGCATGACCATCAGGATCAGAATCATTTGCTAATACGTCAATCTCAACAGAATTATTGTTGTAAACCGTCAATTCATCATTCAACGCAATTGGAGGATGGTTTTCTACTTCCGGGGTTGGTTCAACGGTAATATATACTTGAGCAGAAGCAATGCCACCGTTGCCGTCACTGATGGTATAGGTAATGGTGTCTGTGCCGTTGAAATTATTATCCGGTGTATAACTCAAGCTTCCGTCAGTGTTTATTGTAACAGTCCCATTGCTAGCAGTGGCTCCGCTTACAGTAAGCTCATCATTTTCTGGATCTGAATCATTAGCCAGTACATTGATCGTATTACTATTACTGTTTTCATCGACAGTAATAGTATCATCAACAGCTACAGGTGGGTCATTGGCAGGTATTACGTTTACCGTAACAGTTGCCGTAGCAATGCCACCGTTGCCGTCACTGATGGTGTAGGTAATGGTATCGGTACCGTTAAAGTCTTCATTTGGTGAATAATTCAAACTACTATCTGGATTAACACTCACACTACCGTTGCTACTTGTTGCATTGATAACAGCTAAGGTATCGCCGTCAGGATCACTATCGTTACTTAAAACATCAATGATATTGTTGCTGCTATCCTCATTGACGATAACTGTATCATTGAGAGCGATAGGTGGATCGTTAGCGGCAACTACGGTTACAGAAACAATTGCCGAAGCTATACCTTCGTTGCCATCACTGATAGTGTAATTTATGGTATCGATGCCGTTAAAGTTACCATTAGGTGAATAATTTAAACTGCCATCAGCATTAATAATCACAGTACCATTGCTGCTGGTAGCATTGATAACGGTTAAGGTATCGCCGTCAGGATCACTATCGTTACTTAGAATATCAATAATATTGTTACTACTATCTTCATTTACGGTAGCCGTATCATCAATAGCGACAGGAAGCTCGTTAACTGGGCTTACTGTTACAATAACGATGGCGGTATCAGTGCCGCCATTGCCATCACTAATGGTGTAAGTGATCGTATCGCTACCAAAAAAATCTTCATTAGGTGTATAGCTCAAACTGCCATTTGAATTAATAGTTACGACACCATTATTACTGCTAGCGCTGCTAACGGTTAAGGTATCGTTGTCCGGATCACTATCATTATTTAGCACCTCAATGATATTGCCACTGCTGTTTTCAGTAACTGTGGCGCTATCATCAACTGCTGATGGTCGATTGTTTGTTGGTACAACTGGAATGGTAACTATGATTGTGCCTGTGGCGCTTAATGAGTAGTCACGATCGTCCGTTGTGGCACCACTAGTCACGCTGTAACCACTGGTATTGTCTAAGCTCACGGATAAACTGCTACCTGAAGTGGCATTGGCATCTACTGAAGACTTAAAACTAAAAGTCTTACTGGTATCAGTTAAGGCAATGCTTGATAGATCGACTTTTAATAAGCTGGTATTGTTGTCATCGAGGTTCCCTTGGCCACTGAAACTACCTGATAAGTATGTGAGACCATTAGGAATAATCAAATCTAACTCAGTGTCAAAAGCATCGGCACCACTAGTATTATGAGCAACTAACACGGTAAAGGTGATTTGATCACCGATGTTAGGTGTGCTGGTGCTAGGCGTAATAGTTACAGTAAGGTTTGGTTCTACCACCGTAATTGACAAGGTCTGTGGTCCAGCATTTCCTATGGCGCTAGAAGCTGATGCATTGGCATTGAGTACTGTATTGGCGATGTTTCCTACTTCGTCATTCACACGAGCAAGCATTCGCCAAATTAAATAATCATTGCTATTGTCGGCATCGGCATTATTACTTACATTGGCTAAGTCGACAGCAATGGTACCTGTGGGAGCCTCTGTTGCGACACCTGGTCCGGTGTAACTGATATGGCCTCCTGCGACTATGCTGGCGCTAACAAATGTCAAGCCGGAATCAATTTGCTGGCTGAGCGTGACGCCATTGGTGGTGCCTTCTGCCAAATCAAGTCGAATGTCTATGCTGACTGTTTCGCCAACGGCAAAGTTATTATCCGGCTGACCACTGGTGAGGTTGTGTTGTAAGGCAATATCATTGAAAAATAACGTACTGCTGTCATTCTCAAAGTAGTTATCTAAGTCAGCATCATTATCATCGTCATTGCTACTGGTACCACTACGACCGCTGCCGTCGACCAGGGAATTATAGTCGGCACTAGAGGCATTGATGACGCTATCACCAATATTTACCCCGTTAGCAACTACCACATCATAACTGTAAGTTAAGGTGGTACTTGGTGGTAAATCAAAGGCGCTGAAACTTAAAGTATCGTTAGTATTGTTGGTAGTACTGATGCTGGTATGCGCTGAGGTCAAAGGTGTAGCAGTATTATTTAACACTATGGCATTTGCAGGGTTAGTCACACTGATATTGGTAAAAATAGGTCCTGCGCCAGCACCATCTGGTGCGCCTAATAGCTCAGGTGGTAATAACTCGGCCAAATTGACCTGATAAGCGGTGGCATTGGTAGAAGTATTATTGACGGTAACTTGATAACTAATGGTATCACCAACAGCACTGCCAACATTGCCTGCGGTGATTAATTGTGTGATGGTCAGGTTTGGCTCTATCACTGTAACAGTAGCCGTATCTGATGGCGCAGTGACCACACCGGTATAACTTAAACCAGCAGTGGCCGTCAGTGAGGTAGTGTTTTGGTTTGCCAGTATATTGTCAATTATGACATCAACAACAATAGTCACTGTTTGTGCCGTGCCTGCACTGTTAGAGAGGGTGCCAAAGTCTAAACTTATTGGATCTGTACCTGCTCCGGGCGTGGTGTTAGGTGACAAGGTCGCGCTGAAGTTACTGCCGGGCAGGGTTATCGAGATGGTATCATTTTGGTAATGCAAACCATCAGGCAAGTCTAATGTATAAATAAAATTGTTACTGGTGCCTACAGGAACAGAGAAAGTGGCTGTCAGACTGGTTTTGTCCAGTATTGGAGCATGTGTTTTGGACGAAACTAAGCTCAATGCCGGGGCGTTGGCTGTAATGGTAGCTGTTGACATGGCAACTAAATCATTGACCGCTTGTGCTGAATCATTGTTGGTGTTATCACCTATTCGTTCACCTTTATCGCTACCAGCTGCACCCGGTGCTGCTGCGCCATTACTGCCTGGCAAGCTGGTTATGGTGAAGTCCATTGTAGTATCAATCGTTTGTTCAAAACCAACACTAGGGTCAACAGTACCTTGATAAATAATAGTGATACTTTCACCAGGTGCGAGGTAGTGTTCAGCACCATTTTGTCCACCCGTTAAACAACTGCCATCTACTGTTAGGTTATTACCAGCAAAGCCTGCACAGGCACTGATATCTAGACTGCCACGGGATAGTATTGCGGCGGTGAGAGATGGGCTATTTAATATTGCTGGCATCGAACCAACCAATGCCCAATCATAACCATTGGTACTGTTGGTTCCTACTGTGTTAGTGGCAGTTAACGTATAGGTGACAACATCACTACCCTCTACTGAAGTTGGATTTGCGGTATGAGTTAACGATACTGCGGGTAACAATACTTTTGAGCTGTGGTTACTGCTGTCTACCTGATCTGCAGAGGCTTGATTGAGGTAATTTACTGCGCCAGTTGTTACTAGGTTGTGGCCAGTAGTATTGGTATCGGTATTAAGTACTAAAGCGGTAATGGTTACTATTATTTGCTCGGTATTGCCGTCACTATCGTTATTGTCAACATTACCTAAATCAAAGGTCAGTGATTGCCCAATAATGCTCGCTGCATCATCAACGGTTGGCTCTAATGCGCTGTCTGTGGATGGTAGGGCGCCACCTAAAGTCACTGAAGTAAGAGTTGTATCATAAACCGCACGCACTAAACTGCTATTGGCAATATATTGTAAACCGGCTGGTAATGCGAAACTAACAAAATCGTTACTGGTGGTTTGTTGGCTGATACCTTCTGGGATATTAATAACCAATTCATAGGTGATGGTTTCACCGATGGCTAATGGCTCAGTAGCTGCTGTAGTAGTGAAGGTTTCCGAAGTGGCGATAACTGTTAGAGCATCGATGCCCAAAGCTTGAGTTGAAGCAACGTCGTTGCCGTTGCTACTTTGATCGCGCTCGCCAGCAACTACGCCAGTTTGACTATCGCCCGTGGCAGTACCCGTGATAGTGAAATCGGAACCTGTGATTACATTAGCTTGAACATTAACAGTATAACTGACGGTTTCGCTAGCACCGACAGCGATGGAGGCAAACGTACAAGTAAAATTAGGATTGGCATAACCACAACCAGCAGAACCTGTAGCTACTGTGGTTAAATCAAATAAGTCACCGTCAACGATGTTACTGAAGTCAACATCATAAGCAGGAGCTGTCCCGTCATTAGTGATTACAAAGTATATAGTGGCGGTGTCTCCTGGTTGTAAATTGTTGTCCGGAGCTACCGTTGTGGTGACATCAAGATCATGTTCGGTAAAGTTTTGAGTGTCACTGTCAGAAGGAGTGTTTTGTGAGTTTTGATAGCTGGCGCTGATATCAAGCGTTTTAGTCTGCTCGCTAGATGTTGCAGCATTGGCGGCATCATCTTTAACCAAAGCATCTAAGGTTATAGTAAAGGTATTGTCGGCGTTATTGTTGTTATTGGTCGTGGTGCTATCGCCAGTAAATGTAAATTCTCGAGTTTGACCAGTAGCAATCAGGCCCGAAGTTACTTCACTTGAACCCACAATGGTACCGGTAAATCCTGCGGTTGATACATTACTGCTGGCGGCGACATATTCCAATCCTGCTGGCAAGGAAAAATTGACCACCAAATCGGTGACTGTCCCCTCTGGTAGGGTGACATTGGCTTGATAAGTGACAGTATCGCCAACAACAAATTTACCTAAATTACCTTCGGGAGTTACTGCGGCGACTATGGCGGCAATGCTAATGTCGGCGATCTTGATGTCGAAATCAGCTTGTTCTGCAGGGAAGGCCGTAGCACTGGCTGTACTGGCCGACCAAGTAACCGAGGTTTGCGGTTGTAAAAGTTCCGTAGTTTCAACCGTTTGGGCCAAGTTGTAAGTGTAGACTAAAATAATGCTCTGCCCTGCAGGTAATGAAGTGCCACTATCAAGCACTAAAGTAGTAGATAAAGAGCCTGTCAGATCGCCAGTAATATCACCACCATTGAGGGTAGCGGCAGTGAGCGTGTAACCAGAAAAATCTGCTAAGTCTGGTTGGCTAATATTTATTTTATATGCCGCTGAACCACCATCATTGGTTATGGTGATAGTTTGGGTCATGGTGTCGCCTGCATCTACACCATTTGCATCACTATTGGTCGGATTTGAAGCGGGATTACTTATAGTACCATCATGGCTGATAGCGCTAATTCCACTGGTAATAGTTAAGTGGGCATTACGCACATTCATTTGTACAGGATTAACATCAGCACTGATCACAGCTGGTGTATTACTAGCCTGACCAGAAAACAATGTAGTTAAAAATAAATTATCAGCAAATGGATCATCAGTTACGCTAACATCCACATCAACAGCTAAGACTTGCGCACTGTTGGTGTTAATATTTGGCCAATTGATAATCAAAGCATTAGTGGCCGCATCTACAGTAATAGTATTAGGCGTTGAAGCCATAGTATCAGTGGCCGCGTGAACAATATCATTATTAAAAGTGGTGTTGATACTCGTTACATCATATATCGGCAATGGGAAATAAGTTTTATACGCGATACTTTGTGTATCACCAGAGGGTACTGACATACTTAACCTGAAAGTGACAACGTCACCAGGGACATACTCAGCTTGAGGGTTGATTATCTCAGTACTAAAACTAACGGCTGTGATGGTTAATCCTGCACTGTCAACGTCCGTACAATTGCTAGCTCCACCAGTAAGGCTGTATGTTGCAGTGCCATTTATGGTGAAACTATCTGAAGCTAAAATAGGATCGCTATTGTCATAACTGACATCAACAGTGAGTGTGTAGCTGTAATCGATTCGACTCCCTCCGGAGATATTGCCACTGATAGCAGTTAGATCATAAGTTACCGTGCTGGTGCCGCTACCAGTATCTGCACTAATCGGTACTATAGCTACTGAACCACCGGCATTAATGGTTAAATCACTGTGGGTCCCAAAAGTTAAACCATCAGGGATCTGGTCGGTAAAAATCAGGTTATTTACTGTGGAAAAATCACTGACCCGGATCGTCCCTGATACAGTAATAGTGTCACCAGGGTTAAAAGTATTACCACTAAGTGATTTAATCAGGGTTAAATGGCGGGCACTGACTGAATTAGAGTTGTTGGCCTGAGGTAATGCAAAAGCATTATAAGTGCCATCGAGAGTGCTATTATGGGTGATGTTTTGGATAGCACAGCTACCTTGATCAAGAATATCATTGATATGAGCATCAAATCCACTGGAGACATCAACGGCGGCAGACAAACCAAATATCGCCGCACAGTTCATATCCATGTTGGTTACAGGAGACGAGCCGTAAACACAACTAGTACCACCGGAGGGGTTTGTTGGTGTAAATTGATCAAAACTTAAGTCGTTTGAGAAAGTTTCGTCGAATGTCACCGCTGTGACTAATTGGTTTTCGGCAACATTGATGACCTGTTGATAAGTTAAACCAAAAGTGGTGCCAGGTACTTGCTTGCCAGCAGGAGCATTATTATTGGTAGTAAAATTCATTAAGGTTGGGGTGATTTGACCTGTTGTAACCGAGCCACTAATAGACCCATTGTCACCTGTGGCAGTATCACCATATTGTAAAACTGGTTGTAAACTGACATTTAGCGGTGTGGCCAATTTTGCTGAAGTGCTAACATCAATACAAATATTAGTTGTAATTGTAGGTCCGCCATTAGACAAACTACCCAACGGTAAAACAAGGTTAATCAGGCTATAATCTTCATCCCCACTGATGTTTTCATTACCTGCCCGAGTATCAGCGATTTGATTGTTTGGTGCAGCAGGAAAAGTACCAAGAACATCTGAGGTTATTGCTTGACCTAGAAAACTGGCTGAAGCAAAAGTGAGATCTGTAGGCAAAATCAAACGAAAATATGGTCCGAAGCCGGTATCGCTACCACCATTGGTAATATCTACGCTGAAACAAGCCTGACTACCGATCAGTGGGGAAGCTGCATTCCCTATAGCTATTATGGCAGTGGGAGCAGGAGAAGTAGCTAGCACACTGCTAGCAAACAGACTCAAAAGTGTAAATAAAATAACTCTAAAACTCTTACCAGTAAATTCCATGAATACATTACTCATAATCTAGTAGCGACAATCACTGACTTGCAGAGAAATGATTTATTCAAAAAATAGCAAGCAGCTCGAAAACGACGAAAGTATACAGAATCCATCTACACTATTGTATTATTTTTAATGTCTTATCCATGTTTTTCAATAACTTCTGGTCAACCAGGGTAAAGTGGAACAATCAAGGTTGATTTAACCTCTCAGCATTTTAATGTTGAAGGTATTGCAGTTGGCGTTATTAGAACTGCTGATTGGATGTAATCTCAAGTCTATTAAGTTTTTACTTCCATCAAATATTTATGAGTTGTGAACAAACTTAATATGTATCTCATAGATGTTTATGGCAGACTTTTATTAAAATTTTAACAAAGTCTGCCTTTTTCCTCTCTTAAACACATTTCTATTGTTTTGTAAGCACATAAAAGCAAAAATTCCCATCTCCTACTATAATTCTCTACTTATGCGGTTTTTGTATAAATAGTAATCATATGTTTTTAGAGTCAAAAAACTTTTTTTAGAGTGTTTGCTCAATAAATAAACATACCAGCAAGGCCTTGTATAATAAGACCTCAACCAGTTTAGAGCTCCTACTCTATTGTTGTTATTGAGGTTTTTCTGGTATTTGTAAGGAATTATGAATTGACCTAGATTAACTTTTAAGTAATTCTAGTGCGGAAAGTGAACATGTATAACGATAAGACGAACTTTTCTTGTTTAAAAAATCGTCACTTAACAACAAAAA
>Ga0105356_10005590_pt1 | contig 11911 bp, 12 predicted proteins | sample GOMGulsemesocosm_3_FD_83502 | JGI IMG/M metagenome (GOLD analysis project Ga0105356, IMG submission 83502) | Methane-oxidizing microbial communities from mesocosms in the Gulf of Mexico - GOM9D Gulf of Mexico | ecosystem: Environmental > Aquatic > Marine > Cold seeps | place: Gulf of Mexico...
CGAACTTGCGTGCGTAATACCGACATACCCGATGCTTGCGAAGCCCCCGTTGCGGCCCCCACAGCTGATAATTTTAAAAACTGTCGACGTGATTTATTATTCATCCTATTCCCTTAAAATATATAATCGATAAGCGCGCACATAATGAGCGAAGGGAATAGTAAATCAATACTTTAATCGATAACGGGGACTAATAATATTTATCACATTTAGACTGGTATCCAACATCATTACCGCAGAGATTTATTCTCGCCACAAGAAATTTTATCAAACACCGGCTGGAAATCAGGTGAGATCTTCAAATAGAACGTTTTAATAAATTCATATTTAAGATTAATTCGCTCATAACGAGAACAATATTTCGACATAATTTCAGGGTAAGCAAAGGCCACTTCAACATACGTATTATAATCGTTTTCAGGTGACGTCTGAGAATAGTGAGTCAACAAACCTTCTGTTAACAACGCATCAGAAGCATAATAACTAGGGGGAGGATTACTGAGCAATTTATCCTCATCATGCCAATAATCAATTTCAAAACCGTTATAGGCCATAAAGCCAATCATATCGAAGCGATATTTTCGCAATAAAATAGAAGAGATTTCGTGATGAATGGTACTACGAATAGTCGTAGCATCATCAAAATTAGGCATATCAAATACTAGAGGGAATAGGTAAATATTTTGACTGTTTGGTTGATAAAAACCTGAGAAGTATTGTTCATTGGTATTTAGTATCTGACCACCAATAAAAATATTATCTAAGTCTGTTTTTATAACATCATTCGGATACTTTTCAATTTCTTGGGATAATAATTTTAAAAATGAAAGATAACGTTTATCAGTTAACAACTTTAAAGTACCAGGATTAGCAATTGCAGATCGCCCGCCCACTAACTCATTATTATCCACAGGAATATCCATTACATTATCTAAACGTACAACATTAGTACCTTTAAACTCAATAGATTGCTCTAGTTTCTGGATATCTTCACTTAAATTAAACTGGCAGGCTTGTAGAAACAAGCCCGCCAGAATCAGAAGAGCATGCTTTATATTAAAAACAGCCATTAAGATCTACTGCCGACATAGTATCAAGGCCACTATTTTTCTTCATAATGCCTTCTTCACAGGTTGTTCATTATCGCCACAGGTAACCTGATCAAACACCGGCTGAAAATCAGCTGAGATCTTCAAGTAGAATGCCTTCACATGCTCATATTTATTTTTAATACGTTCATTAGTAGAGCAATATTCAGACATTCGCTTAGAGTTAGAAAACACCATTTCAACATAACTATTGTAATCATTCTCAGGTGACGTTTGAGAGTAATACCTCAACAAGCCCTCATCCCACAAAGGCCCCGAGGTATAGTTACCCGTATGAGTACTGGTTAATATTCTTTCTTCATCATGCCAGTATTCAAAATCAGTACCGTTATAGGCCATAAAGCCAATCATATCGAAACGATATTTACGCATTAATATAGAAGAAAACTCATGATGGAATGTCTCCGCTAAGATCAATAAAGCATCATTATTTGAATCATCAGATACCATTGAAAACAAATAGATATCTCTTTTATTGGGAATAAAGAAACCAGCAGTAAATTGTGACCTATCTGTCTGAATTTTCCCTCCAAAATATACATTATCCAGATCTGATAATAAGATATCCTTCGGATAATATTTCATTTCTTCAACAACAACACTCAACGCTTCATGATAGTTATCATCAGGTAGCACCTTAAGAATAGCAGTCGTTTCATCAGTACCTACTCTAGTCGTCACTCCCTCTATATAACTATCTATAGGCACTTCACTCATATTTTTTAAACGATGAGCAATTACACCTTTAGATACGACTACAGACTCAAGTTCATTTATATTCGGTTGAATATCAGAACTGCAAGCCTGTAAAACTAGCAATAAACTCAAAATATTAATGAGTAAGAATAGTTTTCTAGTAACCATTAAAATCATATACCTATACTAATGCTCTTATAGTGCAGCTGCGGATACCCTTATAGAGTTCGTCAAAGTTACGCTCATTTGATGAGTCCGAACCATAAGCATAGCCCTACCAATCAACCCAGCAGCAAACGCGAAACAGACGGCATCATCAGAGATACCCAGACCTGCGGTCAGAACATCTTCCACAATAGTTCCAACAACAATAACTACTGCCCCTGCCACAAGTCCTCCTGCTTGAGCATAAACCCAACCACTGCTTTCATTACGCGCAGGAATTGTAACAGGTAAAGCAGGAGAGTAATTATTACGCCCGCTCCCCTCATGAACAACGTCAATATCAACTTGGTACTTTGTCGCCAAATAGACTTGATTCTCTACTTTCCCCTTAATTTCAGGGAAAACAATAGATACAGAGTATGTAGGCTGCCCTGTCACTGGATCTAACGTAACTTTAGTACTCCATGTATGCTCATAAGATTTACCAGCATTTAGCGTCATCTTACTTTCAAAGCTAATTTGCTTTGTCTTAACATTCAAACCTACAGTGAAATCGGATAGTAAACTATTCAATAGCTTTGAATTATTCTGCTTAATATTCGATGTTATATTTAAATCATTATTTTTTAAGTTTATAAAAGGTATTGTTTTATCTGACTGCATAGTTATTTCAGCAGATATTTTAACTTTGGCTACAAAACCTCCCGCCAAAACTTGAGTGTACTCTCTAGAGTCAACACTATATTGCACTGGAATTGACTGTACATTGCTTACTGCCTTAGTGCGCCCAGCTACAGAATTCCCACCACTTTTGACCCTTCCCATAGGCACCAACAACTTCTGCCCAACAAAAATCAAATGAGGATTCTTAATAGCCACCGAAGGCCGCATCTTATTAGCAGCAGGCAGTCTTACAAAGGCATCATTATTATAATCCCAGATTTCAGGCCAGCGTTTTGGGTCTTGTAGGTATTTTTGCGATAAATCCCAAAGCGTATCGCCAGCTTTAACAATATGAGTAGTCGGTGTCATGGGAATCCCTTCCGTGAAATTATATTGGCAGAAGACTACCCTACGCGTCGCTCATCGAGTATCAGGATAATGGACTAGAAAAATTAATAATTATGCTCGATTGTATATAACTTGTACTTATTAGACCCTTGCGCTAGATAATTTTCTAATATGACACAGACAAAAGATGAAACTCAATTTCACTTTTATGCTCCTTGACTCTAAATAGCGACATTATGTCTGAAATAAGCTGCAAGTTTTAAGTAAGATGCAATAACAACCACTTAGATACACCTCAATGACAAACAGCAAGAGATTACTAAACAAGACTCCATGAAAACATTCCTTATCTACTCACTAGTAACAGTAATAAACCTAACCCTGAGCTTTTTAATCTATATCTACTCATTTACTACTCAGGCCACACCTTACCTAACTGAAGATCAAAGAATGGACAGTGCTTTATCAATGTTTTCAACCACCCTATCTGCATACCTGGTGGCAGCCATTCTCATAAGCCTTATTTATTATTTTGTAGCCAAAAAATACAACCGCCCTCTTCAAAATTAGAGAAATATTGACATACTGCTCTAATCACCTGAGCTATAAAGTGAATCTATATGAATTTCAAAAAAACATTTTTTTGCTCTACCTTCTTCGCAATCATGTTTCTACTTCAAGCTTGCAGTACAGGCTTAACTGGCCATTATATCTACGGTCATGAAGTAAATAGCTTTCAACCTTGTGATAGAAATGACACATTCTGGGTTAGGGGCTCTAATGAACAACTTGAGTTAATGAAAAAGGAATATCTTAATTACGCATCCAAGCCCTACGAAGAAGTTTTCGTCGAAATAACGGGTAATTACCTAGATAAATCTAGCGATGGTTTTGCCATGGATTACGATGGGCAGATTCAAGTTGAAAAATTGATAACCATTAGAAAAAAATCGAACTCTGATTGCGCTCTTTAATCATCAAGCTACATCATCATCCAACAATGTTCTCATCTTGTAAAAACCATCTCAAGCTTTAAAGCTATTATTGACGACATAGAAAATTCCTACAGTGCTCTCGGTGGCCCAATGACTTCTATTGCATCAACTAGAACAAACAATTACGAGGTTTATATTGCGCAAGATGAAAGAATTGATCGTTTAACCTATTCTCTTAAGTTCAACGAGAACTGCGATATAGAGATTATTGATAAGAAAGAAGAAACTCTTGATCCAAGAAATTTAAGCAGTTAGCAAAAGGCAGGAATAACCCTGCCCTCACTGGTGTACACAACCGCAATAGCTTTCGGCTCAATTATTTTTTATCTTTTAGATATTTCGCTGTCGTTGCATTATAGTGCTTCTCTTGATACGCAATAGCACAATCAGAAAATGCTTTACCCTGTAACTCTTTACAGTTTTTTAGAACATTCTTTTCTTGGTAAAGCCAAAAATATCTTTCAGAAACATCCATTGCACGCTTAGCATTGTTAGAACATAAAGTATTCTGATCATTTTCAGAATGCTTTGCATATTTTCCACCATCTAAACAAGCTTGCTTAATTTGATTCACATACTTAGTAAGATCCATTTTATCTTCATTTTTTATCGGCGAAGAACTGCAACCCAACATCATCAATAACAGTACCGAAGTAAATATTAACTTAAACATCATCATTCCTTTCATTAATATAGCCTGCATGACCAATCACACAGACAGCGTAATTATGCCATACAGATAAAAATAGCCACAACTAGATAAGCGTTGCGAGAAAGTTTCAGCTTAGCCCCCGTAAACTGGTTACCACTTACCCAAAGCAATGCTTTACCACTAGATAATTCACATTAATGAAAAGAACTATTTAGTAATGCAAGTTAGTACTTAGGAAACCAAGGCCGATTCACTACGCGTAACAGAATTACAACGAAGGGAATTAGACTATGGATTGAGAGTTGCTACACTTCAAAAAATGAGGATATACATCCCATAAGAATGAAGCTATCTCAAGGATACCCTATGATTTCTAGAATATTACTCACATCAGTACTTAGTATATATTTAATCGCTTGTGGAGGTGCTGATGAAGGTAAACCTCTCAATGAAAATACAGATATCCAAGGTAATCTCCCCCCTAATGAAGTTGACGATTCGACCGATGACTCAACTCCATTAGAAGCATCAGACCCTTTACCAGAAGCGATGGCATGCACTGGTTTTGAACCTCACTGCGGCACATGGAAGAGAGTTAACAGCGCCAATGTGTGGCTGGATATAAAGTACATTACTGGTGTTAATTACCAATACACAGAAACTCCTAACAATACTTGCCACCGTGATCCCTCGCTGAGTTTTTTGGGAGAATTAGGCGCAATACACAGAGAGTGGACTGACTTCAATGAAATGGATTCACAAGATAAAGCCAAGCTGTTCTTAAGCAGTCTGTCATTGGACGGTAATAATACACTCACTCAAAGTTTTACTTTGTTTGGAGGTGATGAATCTAGAGATTTTACAGATGAAGGTAGCATACCGACATCATGCCTAAACTTACCTTATGCGAGCCCTATCGCCATTCGTGCTTCGAAAGAAAGTGATATGGTAGGTAGTTGGATAGGATCGCGTCTACCATATGCAACAAGTCCTGATAGTGGTCATGCTTTTATTTTCCGTGCGAATGGAAGCGTTACAATTTTTAATGAATTTGAGTTAAATGATCAGGATTGCGAGGATTGGGAAATAGAGGGATTTTGGAAAATGGCTACGGATGGCAAGCTATCTATAAGTAGGTATGAAGATTTTCTATATGATGATGATTATTATGTGTACAAAGCAATGGATGACAAACTCGTGTTGCATAACGGACCAGAACCAGCAAACCAACTTGCACGAACGGAGCTGACTGAACAAGAGCTAAGATCACAGTGTGCTGATCAGTTCTAAAAGAATTTCACAATGAATATGAGGAGCTAACTGCTCCTCAATTCAATCAAAAAATAATTTAACCTAACCATTCACGCCTTGCCTTACCAATAGTCGATCAACCTCAGCAAGATCAACTTCACTCCCCACAGAATAATCCACATACATCAAAAATAGGCCAATCTCTAACAAAGAAAAATACATCAGAAAAAAGTAAGCCGAAGGAAAGCCATCTATTAGCTGCAATAACATATACAGAAACATACAGATGGCATATAAAGTCATCAGTAGCCCTACAATAAATAACGAAGACCTTTCACCCTTAAAGGCAATAAACATTAAAGCCATCGCAACAATCAGCAATACTTCCAAGTGAATAAGCACAAAACCCAAAGCATAGTGAAGGAAATCCTCATTAATCCAGTAAAACGAAATAAGGCCGGCCAATAAAAATAACAGCAATAATATCGAGTTCTTAAATGCCGAATCTTTATTAATATACGTCATCCCAAATAGAGACACCGCAATCAAGCAAATGATATACAAATCGTGAAACAACAACTGAAGAACAGTGGCAGTAATACCAAAATCTAATAAATTGTAAAAATCTAATAAATCGTAAAAATTCAATAATTGGTTGCCGCCAGAAGCAAACAGACCGTAAGTATCACGCACCAATAAGACCAAAATCATGCCCAACGATAGCATCACAAAGTGATTAAACTCAGGGCTTTGCCTAACCTTATCAATTTTACTCAGCGCTCGTTGATAAAATTTACGCAGTACATCATCACTGCCATCCATACGCTCACCGTAACGGTTCGCACCTGCATCCCCTCGATAACATGCCGTTACAACCAACAAATACAGCGCCCCAGCAACAGGCACAATTAACAATACAAGCCACCAAGCGGACTTATTCAAATCATGCAGACGCTTAACCAATAGCGAAAAAGAGGGAACAATAAGCAGCAAGGTCAAAAGCAAAGAAATGATGCTCCAAACTACAGACAAGTTGCTCGCTAAAGTCACTATAGGTAAATAAATCGTCGCCAATACAATAGAAAAAACAGCATAAGGAATCATGCCATACAGCCAAAATTCATCGCGACTAAGACGGCCACTAAAAGAAAACAACAGACGTTTATATTGAATACCCGACCCACCATTCTCATCCTGAGGGCTAGGCAAGTCATCATTATTCAATGATTTAGCGATAAGCAATTGATACAGCATCCAAAGCGGTGCAGTAAAGAAAGTTAAAATAAGTAACATTCGCAAAATGTCGCGCCTAACAACCAGCCAAGCCAATAAACAAACGGTAAACGTAGCAGAGTATATTAGCAAGACTTCCTCAAGGTTGGTCTTGCGTGACTCCTCCAACAGGGTGTCAATAATAACGCTAGCAACCACGGTAATAGAAAGTGGAATCAAACAGATAAAAATCGAAAACAGCCAAATCCAGCTTAACCCACTATCGTTAAGACGGCGGACGATAAGAGGCAGCAACGAAATATGTGCTACACCAAGCAAGACCCACGGATCGATATATCGAAATAAACTAACATACACACAGGCAGCCAATAAATAAGACATGAATAGCATCAGTAAAAAACTAGACCGACTGATGGTCCCTTGGAAGGAAAAGAAAGACAAAAATGCGTTCATATTGCTTGTTAAACTCCTTTTAACTAAACATACGTCAAAGACTAAACGTGAATTAAAACATAAAACAAAAGCAATATTAAAGACAAATGAATTCTATTACATCTGCTGGGCCAAATACTTACGAATGTTAATATTTTCAAGATGAAAGAATTGATCGTTACCTATTCCCTTAAGTTCAACGAGAACTGCGACGTACCCAAGCCAACAAGAGTGAATACACTCCCATCGGCTTAAAGCTGAAAATCTTTATTCAGTCACACTCGCGCCCCAACAAACAGTTCCGCTATCGTCGCGAACACAAACCCGCTTTTCGCTTGATGAAGCAATTTCCACTGGGTTCACTAAGTTGCTAGGAACATCCAAGATGCCATAAGTATTATCACCCCAGCAGTGCACACCACTTTCGGCGAGAGCACAAGTACTACGCCAAGAGGTACTCAATGCAAATGGATTATCTAAATCACTAGGAACACTACTCTCACCGTAAGTGTCTCCACCCCAGCAAATCACTTCTGAATTATTAATAGCGCAAACATGATTTTCCCCTGCGGCAATGACCTGTGGCTTATCGACCGAGCTAGGGGGATTCAATTGGCCGAAATTGTTATTAGTGCCTTCACACTCAACCTCACCATTTTTTAAAATACAGGCAAAGCGATAGCCAGAAGCTACCGGCCATGGATAAGAAACAAAATCAGGTGCAGCGACATAGTTTCCTTCGTAACTAGCAACATGTTCGCGAGGATCTCGCCCCCAGCAGGTAATGCCATTGTCATCTGAGGCACAGTTATAGAAATTTCCCATTGCTATTTCTGTTGGATTATTTAGCGTATCCGGTACTGTAGATCGAAATGAATTATTGGAACCCCAACAAATCACCTCACCATCATCAAGCAAGCAAGAGCTTACATTTCCGGTAACCAAACCACTCGGATCTTTCAAACCTGTTGGTACCGCTAACTGTCCTTGAGCATCACTACCCCAACACGTTACTCCGTTATCATCTAATGCACAGGCATGCTGATAACTCACTGAAACTTCACGAGGATTAACCAGTGTATCAGGTACCTCAACGATACCGCCAAATCGATGCCCCCAACAGACAACACCGGTATCATCAATTGCACAGTAATTATTAGTCCCTGCTGAAATACCACGAGGATTTGTAAATGGAACATGGGTGATATCCAAAGAACCGTTATCACCAAAACAGGTTACGCCATAATCATCAAGAACACAGGTTGCTCTAGCCCCCGCAGCAATCTCTCGTGGATTCTCTAAGCCTTCTGGCGGTATCGACTGACCCCACTGATTACTACCCCAACATTGCACGCCATTATCATCTATCGCACAAGTATGATTAGAACCCGCAGCGAGCGCGCTAGGGTTAACAAGATTCTCAGGTACCTCAGACACAGATAAATAGTTACTTCCCCAACACTCGACCGCACCATTACGAAGATGACAAGCGTGATGATTGCCTGAAACAAGTTCAGTTATTGTGCTGGCTTTTCTTTCAAATGTCGCCGTTACCAATTTGTCTCCGGTCTTACTGCCAATAGTAACAGCACAAGTATCTGTTCCAGAACAATCATCTAACCAGCCTGTAAATTCATAACCTGCATCAGGGGTCGCGGTTAAAACTTCAGTAATACTTCCTGAATACTCTGCGCTACAAATCTCTCCACAATCTATCTTATTAGTTTCAGAGGTAACCCTGCCACCACCTTCATTTACAACGTCCAGTTGGCAAGCTGTTAATGTTAATACACTCAAAAAAAGCAAACCTGTTTTTATTTTATCTAGCATACTCGGCTCCAATGCTGGTTTATTTGGTTCAAAAGTAGGGTGTACTTTATTCGAAGTAATGAATAACTCCTATAAGACGAAAGTCTAGATTATTTCGATTCATAGCGGTTTAATTGCAATATTAAGAATTTTTTATAAATTTAGAGTAAAGATTTGATGCGGGAAAGATGAAAGAATTAATAAGAAAGAAGAGACTCTTGATCCAAGAAATTTAAGCAATTAGGGTTTTATACAATAGCGCGTACTCCTTCCTCCCCCTGGTAACTTCTCGATACAGCCCTTCTCTAACAAATCAGCTAAATGTCGAGTCGCAGTCGCTTTACTCACCTTGGCAACTTTTTGATATTGCGATGCACTAATACCATCAACAAACCCCCTCCCTTTTCCCTCAATACCAGCGCCATCCAGTAAACGATTTAAAACCTTAACTTGCTCAATACTCAAACCCGAATCGTGATGTCTCTGCCAAAACTGAGTTTTCAATAAAGTACCATCAATAATATTCATCGCATTATTGAGACTGGCATCCAAAGTATCAAAAAACCAAAGTAACCAAGGCGTAAGGTCGCTAGCAGAATCGAAAGATTGGCAGTTTTCCAAAATTTGATAATAACTTTTCCGATTTTCCAGTATCGCAACCGACATAGCATACAGACGAATACTTTGACTATCTGCCTGAGCTAAAGCCATATCAGTAAGCGCCCGAGTGATTCGGCCATTACCATCATCAAATGGGTGCAAGGTCACAAACCAAAAGTGTGTGATCGCAGCGCGTAATAATGGATCTAAATCAGTCTGCTGGCAGCTTTGATTAAACCAAGTGATAAATTTATCTAACTCTTGTTCGAGCTGATCTCTGGGTGGCCCTGAAACCACTTGCATAGGCTCATCACCGCGCAACTTACCAACAATAAGAGTTTGAGATGACCACTCATCTTCCCTGCGTGATGGGAATGATGATGGAAAAAGCCATTCATGCCATTGAAATAAACGAGGTGTAGTGAGCGGCGCATGTTGATTCTGCAATGCATCCAGCATCATAGCCGCAAGCCCTTCTGAGCGATCAGAGGTCGGATAGAGTTGATCAGATGAAAGACCTAAATGTTTAGCCAAAGAAGAACGTACAGATTCCACATTCAACTGTTCATCTTCTATTGCAGAAGAGGCAATGATGTTGGCTAATAGATTATCAAGGGATTGCTCAGTGCAGGTATTTAAAGAAGCCTTGCCAAGTAGTATCCCAAGCTTCAGCCGAGTATCGCGTAAACGAGGCAGAATCAACTCATCTTGCCACTGAAAGTCAGTCCAGCTGGGGCTTTGCCAAATCCATCTTTCTGTAAAATTCATCATTCATTGCCCTGCTTAACACCCTATTCAATACCAAGTGAGCCGAATACAACCTCTATTCGGCTCACGTTATGAGCCTATAATAGACCTTATTCGGCTCAGCATGCAATTAGCAATACAACGAATTCTGCTTGGCGTTCTGGAATCTGACATTCTTTAATAAAATCTTTAGAAAATGACCAACCCTACCTTCACCATAAATACGTCCAACCATAGTATTTTCAAGGACTGAAGGCGTATTTATGCATCCTCGTTTGTCCGAAAAGACAGGGGATATTTCGGACAAGGTAGTAAGTAAGAATGCAGTCTTTGATGAGTTTTTTAAGATTAAAGAGAAATACCTACTATTTTAAAAAGAAGGAATTATTTTCGGTGCAGTGACTTTTTTATTCCCAACTCGGCGAATAAGATCTTTAGGGCGAGGACTTACCATAACCCTTTTCACTTGCTCACTAATTTGAATACTCATGTGTCGTACTTCTCTTGAATTAAGAGTTTCTGTTAAGCGTTCAACAACACCCGTTAAACCTGCCTTATCAGCCAACCAAATAAAAGAATCCAACTTTGCTCGGCAAAGTCTTAAAGAATTATCCATAGGCTCAGACTGTATTACATCATCCGCTTCATACTTTGAAAACGCGACAGGGCCACCACCAAAAATAGCGGCAGCCTGCTTCTGAGTAATACCATATTGCACACGAATAGCCGCTATCTCAGCCCCCGTTAACAAGCCATCTACTTCTTTCTTAAATGCCTGCATCGCACGTTTATTATTACGTACGTCCACCGCATTAGCCTGCTCAGAACCGCAAACATCACACGTAGAACCATACAAAGGTAAATCTTTAGTAACGCCTTTATAAGTTGCAGGGCTAGCTTCTACGGTAATATGCAGGTGACCCTCACCACAAATGGCGCACGGCTCATTTTGATGTGTCATATCAATATCTCTCTTCTGGGCCATGGCAAGAAACGGTCATTAATACCCTCCCCGTTTTCGCAATAGCAAATTTAACGTAATACTCGAATTCCATTTCTCTGCGTGCCGTATCTAACCATTTATTCACAAATATTTGATAGGCATCGCAGGCAGCCCAAGGGCCAGTAGGTTTTTGTTTACACCATTCAGAACCTTTGAACTTTCCTGAGCGTAAACAAATTCTTATAAATTCTGCTACATCACCCACATC
>Ga0105356_10005594_pt1 | contig 11906 bp, 10 predicted proteins | sample GOMGulsemesocosm_3_FD_83502 | JGI IMG/M metagenome (GOLD analysis project Ga0105356, IMG submission 83502) | Methane-oxidizing microbial communities from mesocosms in the Gulf of Mexico - GOM9D Gulf of Mexico | ecosystem: Environmental > Aquatic > Marine > Cold seeps | place: Gulf of Mexico...
ATAACACAGCGACATCCCTTTGTTAACACCGATAAAAAAGGGCCGCGCCATATCGGCGCTGCCCTTTTTCAATAGCCGTCGATTGCCGCCAGCGGCGAGTTTTAGACCTGTTCGATTATCTCGTAACTGTGGCTTACCACTACCCCCGCCGCCTCCATCATAATCGAGGCGGAGCAATACTTTTCCGCCGACAGGCTCACCGCACGCTTCACCTGATTTTCTTTTAACTGTGTTCCGGTGACGATAAATTTTAAGTGAATCTTACTAAACACCGCCGGTACGGCGTCGACCCGCTCCGCATCCAGCTCGGCAACACAGCTACTGACCTGCTGCCGGGACTTGCGCAGCATGCTCATCACATCGAAGGAGGCACAGCCTCCCATGCCCATTAACAACATTTCCATCGGCCTGGGGCCGAGGTCGCGCCCGCCCAAGTCTGCCGGACCGTCCATGACCACCGTGTGACCGGTTTCCGACTGCGCCGAAAAACTAACCCCATCTACCCACGTTACTGTTGCTTTCATAACACTGTTCACTTCTCTGGTCGAATAAAGGACGGCGCTTGAGCCGGCTGACAATCTAGTTTGTTGATTACGCTTTTTGGTCTGCGGCAATCTGCTGGGCCGAGGGTCGAGTCGCCAGCAGCTCAGTCAGGGCTTTTGCTTCGGGGAAGTCGCCCAGCAAGTCCATAGCCAATACCCGCTTTGCACAGGATCCAGCCAAGCTTATCGAATACATAAACATAATATCGGCATAGCTAAACTGATCTCCGGCGACATAGGGCGAGAAGGCACCGCGGCGGCGCAGACAATCCATGCCCTTGCTGAGATTGGCCCGTGCCTTATCCTTTACCTCATCGCTAACGCTGCCACCAAAAAATGCCTCCGGGAAACAGGTTCTCGCCGGCAGCTCAATATACAGCTCGATCTCCTTGATCAGCTCCCGTACCTTGGCGCGACCGTAGGCATCGGCTGGCATCAGTGCAGTACTGTTATCCAGATCTTCGAGGTAGTCAAAAATAACATCTGTTTCGCTGATAAAACCCTGCTCGGTTTCTAGGCAGGGCACTTTACCCATTGGGCTCTTGGTTAAAAAATCCGGCTCCTGGCTGGGCTTAACATCGACAAACTCAAAATCTATGCCTTTTTCGATCAGTGCCATCTTGACCATATTAAAATAATTACTGATGGTAAAGCCGTGTAATCTAAGCATTGTCAGTCCAGTTCGGTGATTAAAAAAGCAATAGTACAGGGACTACAACAACAATACCAAGGCTGTTAAATAGATTAACAGCGATAGTTATTAGTATTTTATATCGATGCCATGTAACGGTGTTTTGCACCTTCTTTACAGCGGCAGCTGCACAGGGTATTTAATACCGTAATTAGGTAATTATCTTGGAAGTTCTGATCAAACTGGCAAAAGCAGACATTTGCGCTCATAATCCAAGCGACGCAAAATAATCAAAAGAAAGGAGACTAGTCATTGGTTAGCGTAGCCCTAAGTCCTCATATCAAAAATGTGGAAGAATTTTTAAGCCATTGTCATCGCCGCCGGTACCCGGCGAAAAGCACCTTGATTTATGCCGGCGACGAAAGCGACTCCCTCTATTATATTATAGAGGGCTCAGTAACTGTGATGATCGAAGACGACGACGGCAAAGAGATTATTGTCGCCTATCTCAACAAGGGCGACTTCTTTGGCGAGATGGGTCTGTTTGATGACCAGCAACAGCGCAGCGCCTGGGTAAAAGCCAAGGTCGAGTGCGACGTCGCGGAGATTTCCTATGTGAAATTTCACGAACTAAGCGCCATCAAACCGGAATTTTTGCTCGCCGTTAGCACCCAGATGGCCGCCAGTTTACGTGCCACTACTCGCAAAGTCGGCGACTTGGCCTTTCTTGATGTGACCGGCCGGGTCGCGCGTACGTTGCTGGACTTGTGTAAACAGCCTGACGCCATGACCCACCCCGACGGCATGCAAATAAAAATTACCCGTCAGGAGATAGGCCGTATCGTCGGCTGTTCCCGGGAGATGGTAGGCAGAGTATTAAAGACCTTGGAAGAACAGGGCCTACTGGAAGCCAAGGGCAAGACTATGGTCGTCTACGGCACACGCTGAGTCACTTCCGCAGCGTACTCAGATCGCCGCCAGTGAACATTGGCGGCGCTCAGTAAAACAAACTAGCCAGCTTCTCGCCGGGATCATCGGCGCGCATAAACGCCTCCCCCACTAAAAAGGCATTGACCCCGCGCTGACGCATCGCGCTGACGTCGGCGGGGCTGTTAATCGCGCTCTCGGTTACCACGATGCGATCTTGGGGAATACTCTCAAGCAGCTCGAAAGTGGTTTCCAGAGAGGTCTCGAAGGTATTGAGATTGCGATTATTGATACCGACCAGGGTATTACCCAGGGGCAGCGCCCGCTCCAACTCTTCCCGATCGTGAACTTCCACCAGTACATCCATGCCCAGCTCCGCGGCGGCGGTGTTTAATTCCGCCATCTGCCGATCTTCCAGACAAGATACGATCAATAAAATACAGTCTGCGCCAATCGACCTAGCCTCTACTACCTGATAGGGATCGACTATAAAGTCCTTGCGAATAACCGGTAAATCACAGGCGGCTCGAGCGAGCTGTAAATACTCTTCAGAGCCCTGAAAAAAGTCTCGATCGGTCAACACCGACAAACAGGCGGCGCCGGCCCCTGCATAGCTGCGAGCGATAGCCGCCACGTCGAATAGCGGCCGAATAACTCCCTTGCTAGGTGAGGCTTTTTTCGCCTCTGCAATAACCGCTGATTGACCACCGGCAATTTTCGCCTGCATGGCGGCAACAAAACCGCGGCAGTCACTGTGCTGCGCAGCCAGTGACTGCAGCACAGTGATCGAGCGCAGCGCGCTGCGTTCGATCACTTCCTCGCGCTTACGGGCAACAATATTGCGCAATATTGTCGGTGTATTAGTCGTCACGTATTTCCCCTAATGACCCCATTAGCTTAATTCTAATGGCTATTACTATTTTATGTACTATGACTGCATGCTAGCTCGACTATCCGGCCTCTTTCATCGCCTGAGTCACTAACGCCATCTCTTTCAATTTTTCTCCGCCGGTGCCACTGGCCATCACATCCTGCGCCATAAGCACGCCCTGGGCCATGCTCGAGGCGACCCCCGCGGCATAAATTGCGGCACCGGCATTGAGCGCGACAATATCCGCCGCCGCGCCGTTGGCACCGGCCAACAATGCTTTAATCAGTGCCAAGCTCTGCGCAGCACCGTCGACTTTAAGTCCCGTCAGTGGTGCTCGGGACATTCCAAACTGTTCCGGCGTCACCGTGTATTCGCTGATCTGGCCGCCGTGCAATTCCGCAACATAGGTTTCGTCGGCAATACTGATTTCGTCCAAACCGTCGGCAGAGTGCACCACCAGCACGTGCTCACTGCCCAGATCCCGCAGCACCTCGGCAATGGGTCGTACCCATTGACGATCGTATACTCCCAGCAACTGGTTTTTTACTCCGGCGGGGTTAGTGACAGGCCCCAGTAAATTAAACAGCGTGCGCGTAGCTAACTCTTTTCTCGGCCCGATAGCAAAGCGCATCGCCGCGTGGTGATTCTGGGCAAACATAAAGCCCACCCCCAACTGCTCAACACAGCGCGCCACCTGCACGGGATCTAGGTCGAGGCGCACCCCCGCCGCCTCCAACAAATCGGCGGCACCGCTGTTGGAGCTGATAGAGCGATTACCGTGTTTAGCCACCTGACAACCTGCTGCTGCTGCAACAAAGGTGCTGGCGGTACTGACATTAAAAATGCCGGAGCTGTCGCCTCCGGTGCCAACGATATCCACCAGATGGTCGCCGCTGACCAACACCGGCAACGCCAGCTCGCGCATCACCTTTGCCGCGCCGCTGATCTCATCAACGCTCTCGCCCTTAATACGCAGCGCTACTAAAAATCCGGCGATTTGTGCATCGCTGCAGGCGCCGGTCATAATTTGTCGCATCACCGCGACCATATTGTCGCCGCTCAGTGAGCGGCCCTCGATCAACTCGCCTATTGCCTGTTGAATTGTCATTTTTAATCCTATAGGTCGCATGCTAAGCCGACATTTTTGTCTTGCTAGTCAGTCGGTTTTTCGCCGCGTTGTGGCATTAAAATCGACCTATATTAACCGCCCGTTGCGCTATAACTGCAGCACTTAACAGCTGAGGAAATTGCGTAACAAATCGTGGCCGTGCTCCGAGAGAATTGACTCGGGGTGAAACTGCACCCCCTCTACCGCCAGAGTGCGGTGTCGCAGCCCCATGATTTCATCGACCTCGCCGCTCTCGGTTTGTGTCCAAGCGGTGATTTCTAGGCAGTCCGGCAAGCTGTCCTTGGCCACTATCAACGAGTGGTAACGGGTCGCTTGGAAGGGACTGCGTAAGTCTTTAAACACCCCTTCACCGCGGTGATAGATCGCCGATGTTTTGCCGTGCATAACATGGTGGGCACGTACTACGTCTCCGCCATAAACCTGCCCAATACTTTGATGGCCCAGACAAATACCCATAATCGGTACCGCGCCGGCGAAGTTGCGAATCACTTCCATCGATACTCCCGCCTCGTTGGGAGTACAGGGCCCCGGCGATATAACAATTTTTTCCGGCGCTAGTTCACGTATCTGCTCGATGCTAATCTCGTCGTTGCGCACCACTTTGACATCGGCCTTCAATTCGCCCAAATACTGCACCACGTTATAGGTAAAGGAGTCGTAATTATCAATCATTAACAACATTAGCTGTGCTCCTTTACATCGGGGTTAGACACCGATTTAGGCGGTGGTTGGTTGCTGCCGGCTTCTCGCTGCTGCACCATCGCCGCGGCACTAAATATGGCCCTGGCCTTGTTCATGGTTTCTTTCCATTCCAATCGCGGCTGCGAGTCGGCAACAACACCGGCGCCAGCTTGAATATGCAACTGTTGATCTTTGATAACCGCAGTGCGAATAGCGATGGCGGTATCCATATTGCCATGCCAGGACAAATACCCCACCGCGCCGCCATAAACACCGCGTTTTACTGGCTCCAGTTCGTCAATGATTTCCATCGCCCGCACTTTCGGCGCTCCACTTAAGGTACCCGCCGGCAGTGTGGCGCGCAGTACATCCATCGCCGTCTTACCGGCTTTTAGGGTTCCGGTAACATTGGACACGATGTGCATCACGTGGGAATAGCGCTCTACCACCATTTTGTCGGTCAACTGCACCGAGCCAATCTCACTGACCCTACCGGCATCGTTGCGGCCTAGGTCGATCAACATAAGGTGCTCAGCTAACTCTTTCGGGTCGGACAACAACTCGCGCTCCAGCGCCAGATCTTCCTCGGCGTCGTGACCGCGCCTACGGGTGCCGGCGATAGGTCGTACATAGATTTTGTCGCCTTCCAGCCGCGCTAGGATTTCCGGTGATGAGCCGACAATCTGAAAGTCGCCCAGATCAAGAAAATACATATAGGGCGAGGGATTTAAATTGCGCAGTGCGCGGTATAAGTTAAGCGGCTCGGCACTAAAGGGTATCGACAAACGCTGGGAAATAACCACCTGCATGGCGTCGCCGGCCAGTACATAGTCCTTGATTTTTTCCACCGAACGTTTGAAATTATTCTCCCCAAAACTGGAGATGAAGTCGCCCTCGGCAATAGCGCTCACCCCTGCCGATAAATCCAGAGGCGCCAGTGTTGGCGCCGCCAGTGGCAGGCGATCGGCCAGCGCATCGAGGCGTCGCTGGGCCTTATCAAAGGCGTCTGCCTCACTGGGATCGGCATGTACCACCAATTTGATGGTGCCGGCCAAATTATCGAATACCAACACCTCGTCAGACAGCATCAGCAGGATATCAGGGGTGCCGATAACGTCTTTGGGGGCTGTGTCCCTAAGTCTTTTCTCAACGTAACGCACGGTGTCGTAGCCGAAATAACCCACTAGGCCACCGTAAAAAACCGGCATGTCGGCTAGCTGCGGCACCCGGTAGCGCTGCTGAAAAGCCTCCACCAGCGCCAGCGGATCCTCGGTAATTTCGCTTTCAACGACTACTGAGTCGGTCTCAACGATGGCCCGATAACCTTCTATCTTTAAAACGGTACGACAGGGCAGGCCGATAATTGAATAGCGGCCCCATTTTTCGCCGCCCTGAACCGACTCAAACAGATAGGAATAATTACCCTTGGCCAGCTTGAGATAGCTGCTAAGTGGGGTGTCGAGGTCGGCCAATACATCGCGGGTGACCGGAATATAGTTATAGTCTTGCGCTGCCAGATCGGCAAAGGTTTGGAAATCCATGGGGCGTATCCTTAGAGCTCGCTTGTAGAGAAACGGTAAACAGTGGGTAAATCGACTGACCAGAACTGTATTCGCTGCACTAACTACATAAACTACAGGCCCAGGCGGACAGTGCTAGCTAATTGAGCATCGCCAGCAAGTGATTTCACGCATGCCCGTAGGGCACTGTCTGTTTTGTCGAACCATTTTATTGTTCCGTTTCTCCAAACCCTAGGACTGTGGTGGGGCTGGAATGCCATTATTGTACGCAAGGCGAGCCCGGAAGAAAATAGCTAACGGCGCCTAATTGCGCTAAATAACGATCTGAACACCGCGCACTAGGCATTGCCCGCACTAAAACTGAGCACTTGCTCGATGCGCTCCAGACCCAAGACGAGCATGACCAGACGGTCCAAGCCCAACGCAACTCCAGCACAGGCCGGCAGACCACTGCTCATCGCAGCCATCAGCGCTTCATCGATATCGATATCGGCCCGCCCCCGCTGCGCGCGCAATTGGCGATCGCGGGTAAAACGTTCACGCAACTCATCGGCATCGGTCAGCTCGTGGTAGCCGTTAGCCAGCTCAATACCTGCGACATATAATTCAAAGCGCTCCGCCACCGGGTCAGCGCCCGGGTCGCGACGAATCCTGGCGAGTGCTGCCTGGCTGGCGGGATAGTCATAGATAAACAACGCCTCATCATGGCCCAGCCGCCCTTCGACAGACCCTATAAGCAGATGTAGCCAGTCATCAACATCGGTGCTGTGCATTTGAATATCGATATGTTGCCGGGCAATACGCTCTAACTCACGCCAAGTGGCGCGGTGGGGATTGACTTGAAAATGCTGCTCAAAAAGTTCTCTGTAGCTGCAGCGCCGGCAGCGGCTGCCCGGTATCAGCGCCGCCATCAATGCCTCCAACTCGGTCATTAGGTCGTGATGATCAAACCCCGGACGATACCACTCCAGCATAGAAAATTCGGGATTGTGGCGACCGCCTAGTTCACCTGCCCGAAACGCTTTACAGATTTGAAAAATAGCGCCACTGCCCGCCGCTAACAGGCGCTTCATGGCGTATTCTGGGGAGGTTTGCAAATAGTAGTGCCGCGCGCTGTTTTCAGCCGACAGGGGATTGTCGGCGGCGAGAGCATTCATATGGAGATCGGTAACAGAGTACCTGCCCAGAAGCGGCGTCTCTACCTCCAACACCTCGCGCAGGGAAAAAAACTGCCTGATCGCCGCATAGACAGCGGCCCGCTGTTGCAGCACCGCAGTGCTAGCTAGGGGTCGCCAGAGCGTGTCAGTCAGAGAGTCCACAGCCGGGGCTAAGCCAGCAGCCTAAGCTAACTCTTGGCTCGACTGACATACTCACCGCTGCGAGTATCGATGCGAATAATGTCACCGATATTCATAAACAGCGGTACCCTCACCATGGTACCGGTTTGCAAAATCGCCGGCTTGCTGCCACCCTGTGCGGTATCACCCTTGAGCCCTGGGTCGGTTTCGGTCACTTCCAACTCGACAAAATTGGCCACTGCCACGGTTAGCGGTGAGCCGTTAAATAGTGTCACTTCGCAGCGGTCCTGCTCTTTCAGCCACTTGCTACTGTCACCCACTGTGGTGGCGTCGCCCTGGTATTGCTCAAAACTATCAGGGTCCATGAAGTGCCAAAACTCGCCGTCGGAATACAGATATTCCATTTCCGTTTCCATAACATCGGCTCCCTCTAGCGATTCGCCAGACTTAAAGGAGCGCTCCCAGACCCGGCCTGTTCTCAGGTTGCGAAATTTTACTCGGCTAAAGGCCTGGCCCTTACCAGGGCGAACAAATTCGTTCTCAAGAATGCTACAGGGATCTCCCTCCAACATTAACTTAAGACCATTTTTGAATTCGTTGGTAGAATAGGTCGCCATGGTAATCCTCTTTAATGATCGACAGCTAAATAGTAGAAACCCCCATGATACTGCAAACCGAACCACTGTGTCAGTCATCTGACAGTAATGAAAGCTGGCAACAAGCTCTGGCCAGTGCGGTCACAGACCCTCGGGAGCTATTTGAACTGCTGTCTCTAGAGCCCGCGGCCATGCCCGGGGCACTAGCGGCTACCGACAGTTTTCCGCTGCGGGTACCGCGCTCGTTTGTAGCCCGGATGAAAAAAGGAGACTGGAATGACCCACTGCTGCAACAGGTATTACCGGTGGCGAGGGAGCTCGAAGTGCAACCCGGTTTTAGCGACGACCCTCTGGCAGAACAAGGCAGCAACCCCCTACCCGGGCTAATTCACAAATACCAGAGCCGGGTGTTGCTTATCGTCAGTGGTGGCTGCGCAGTCAATTGCCGCTACTGTTTTCGCCGCCACTTTCCCTATAACGACAACAACCCCGGGCGCCAGCAGTGGACCGAGGTGCTCGACTATATCGCCGCCGACCCCAGCATCAACGAGGTCATCCTCAGCGGTGGCGATCCGCTGGCCGCCAGCGACAAACTGTTGGCCGACCTCGTCGGCCAACTACAGCGCATCCCCCACCTCACCACTTTGCGGGTACACAGCCGCCTACCGGTGGTAATTCCCCAGCGTATCAACGAGCAAACGCTACAGTGGCTTAGCGGTGGACGCCTACAGCCGGTACTGGTCATTCACAGTAACCATGCCAATGAATTGGATCAACCGGTGCGCCGTTCGCTAGCGGCAGCTAAAGAGGCTGGGGTTACCCTACTCAATCAGTCTGTATTACTGGCCGGCGTCAATGACAGTGCCCCAGCATTGAAAGCACTGAGCGAACGATTGTTTGCCTGCGGGGTATTGCCCTACTACTTACATTTGCTCGACAAGGTAGCCGGAGCTGCGCATTTTCTTGTTAACGAGCCCCGAGCCCGGGATATTATGCAACAACTGCTGGCCAGTGCGCCGGGGTATCTGGTACCGAGGCTGGTGAAAGAACAGCCGCAGCAGCACTCCAAGACACTGATCCCACTGAACGCATAAGTCACTCAATCAGCTCTAAAATAACCCGCCCGGTTTTTTGTCGGGCTTTATCGTAATTTTCTACTACACTTGCCTGAGTAATTGACCGAGCACCACGGCCACTATCTCTGTTTTTATTGGTAGCGCGCACTAACAACAATATTCGCTTTAGCCTGCCACCTCAGGTCTCAACGAACGTGCGCCTTGGTACCGAGCAAGCAGGGCTTGGGGGTCCTGGGTGAAGCCGATCGGCACAGGGCTGCGGTGACCACAAACAGCAAACCGGTGGTGTTCAAACACCCCTGTTGGTACGGCGCAAGCGCCAGCGTGTAGGATTCTCACGGGCTGTGACAGCGCTCTCGAATCGATTAAACTATTCGTGAATATAGCCGATATCACACTTTTCACTATGACATCGCGGTGTTGTTGACCATAATACGGCTTTACTACAGCTTTACTACAGCGCATAGAAACAGGCTGATGGCTGCTGGGAACATCACCGGGGCACTGCCATTGACGCACCGCTAACTCGCATTTTTACTCGACACCGACACCCTTTATGACCATAAAAGCTACCATCAAACTACTACTGATCAACGGCTCCGACAACGAAAGTGAGCACATTATCAGCTTGTTTCGCGCCGCCGGTAGAGTGGCCCGGGGCCAGCGGGCGAAGTCGGCGGAAGAGCTGCACCAACTGCTGGAAAAAAACAGCTGGGATCTGCTGATTGCCAGCGATCAACATCCCGAAATTGCCGTTGAACAATGCCTGGCTCAACTGGCAAAAATGGCCTTGGATATTCCCACCATTGTGCTCAGAGACGAGGATGTCGAGGCCGCGCTAAGCGCCGGTGCCGCCGATGTCATCGCCAGCGGCGATGACCAGCGCCTAATCATCGCCTCTCTGCGAGAGTTGGGGCATCTGGAACAGCGTCGGCGCTTTGCCCTAGTCGAAGGAAAACTGGCCGATGCAGAACAGCGCAGCGCCCAACTGTTAGCTCAGTCGCAGGACGCCATTGCCTATATTAGCGACGGCATGATCATCAATTGCAATCCGCTGTTTAGCACCCGCTTTGGCTTTGAGGGCCCCGACGAACTGGACTGCCTGCCAATTATCGATCTGATCCAAGAGGTCGACCAAGACAAGATAAAAACTCTGATCAAAGCCCAATCCTTGAGCAGTAGTGACAGCGACAGCGCCGTGCCCTTTGCCGGTTTGAGCCACAGTGGCGAGGAGTTTTCTTCGACCATGGCTCTGGGCAACGCGGTCTACGACGAAGAAAACTGTATCCAAATACGTATTCGCGATCCCCGGGAGAACCAGCACAATCGCCGCAGCTCCGACCGCAAGAAGCCTGAACCCGCCGATATGATTACTAAAAGCGACTTCTTGGAAAAGCTAAACACACACAATAAACAGGCCAACGACGGCACTGGCATCAGTAGCTTACTGTTTATTGGCATCGACAAATTTCACAGCCTGCGCAGCCGTATCGGCATAGAGCAGAGCCGGGAGATGGTGATTAACGTAGCGCAACTCATTACCGACTACAGCGACGATGAATACAGCCTGTCGCATCTATGTGACGATGCTCTGGTGGCGCTGCTACCGACAGCGGGAGAACAGAAAGCTAAAACTTTTGCCCAGGGACTGTGCCGAGAAGTGGAGGCGCATATTATAGAGGTCGGCGGTCAGTCGAACCAATGCACCATTAGTATTGGTTTACTGGTGCTGGACAATCAGCACCCCATGGCCACCGAAAACCTGATCGAAGGCGCCTTTCGCGGCGCCGAGACACTGCGTGCCAAGGCCAATAATGACGGCATCGGCAACGGTGTCAGTGTCTTTGTGCCCAGCTATCAACAAAAACCTCTGGGTGGCAGTCAGAGCGATAGTGACTTAGACGCTATTCTCGAAAAAGCTTTAGACAACAACCGCTTTTCGCTATTGTTTCAGCCCATTGTTAGTTTGCGTGGTACCAGTGGCGATCACTACGAAGTGCAGACCCTAATGATCGATGAGAACGACAATCAAGTGGCCGCAGCGGAGTTTCTGGGCTCAATCAAGTTCAACAGTCCCAACACCCGACTCGATCGCTGGGTTATTTTGCAGGCTACCAAGCAATTGTCGGCAAAAATTGAGATCGACCCTGACACCCGGCTGTTTATTAATTTGACCAGCCACGCACTGCAGGATAAATCGTTGATCACTTGGCTGGGGGTAGCATTAAAGGCTGGCGGCATACCCCCACAGTCGATCATCTTTCAATTCGATGAGCGCGCTATTATCGACTTTCTAAAACCGGCTATTAGTTTTGCCCAATCGATCAGAGAGCTGGGCTGCAAATTATCTATCGATGGCTTTGGTCAGTCGGACGACCCGTTGAAGACCCTTAAAAACATCAATGCCGACTTCGCCAAGATTTCTGGGCGCTACACACGGGAGCTGGAGACCGATAGCAGCAGCCAAGTGCTCAAAGCTATGGTTGGTAGCATTATCGAACACAAGTCTCAAGCGGTGGTCAGCGACGTTGAAAATGCAGCGGCTCTGGCGATGTTGTGGCAGATGGGGGTCGACTATATTCAGGGCGGCTATCTGGCGGCACCGGCAAGCCAGATGAGTTATGAATTTACCGAT
>Ga0105356_10005597_pt1 | contig 11904 bp, 11 predicted proteins | sample GOMGulsemesocosm_3_FD_83502 | JGI IMG/M metagenome (GOLD analysis project Ga0105356, IMG submission 83502) | Methane-oxidizing microbial communities from mesocosms in the Gulf of Mexico - GOM9D Gulf of Mexico | ecosystem: Environmental > Aquatic > Marine > Cold seeps | place: Gulf of Mexico...
TCTTTCCCAAGTTTAATGATAGAATCATATTCTCCAAATTGAGAAAAATTGGGATGTATATAACTGGCATAAGCCTCTATGTCTTCATTTTCAATAGCCAACCACATGTTGTTAAGCGTCGTTTTTATAACGGTTTTTTGAGCTTCAACAGTTTCTTTTGATGAATTGTTATTATCAATTTTAGATGAAGTGCCATTACATGCATTCAATAAAACTAAGATTGAGATCATTGTGATAGTGTAGTATGATCTGTTCGATAATTTCAGGTATTTGAATCTATGTTTTTGCATGATTTAATAATTTAGATTGGACAATATAAATTACCATTCGTTAATACGATTGGAGTCTAATTTTATAAATATAAAGAGCAGTAAGGTAAATCCGAAAAGGCTCGAACCACCATAGCTAAAGAATGGCAGAGGTATTCCAATTGTGGGGATTAATCCCATCACCATACCAATATTAATCATAAAATGAATAAATAAAATTGAAGCAACACCATAACCGTATACCCGACTAAATTGTGATTTTTGTAATTCGGCTAAATATAGAATCCTAATTAAGAGTAAGACAAATATAATAATAACAGCACTACTTCCTAAAAAGCCCCATTCTTCTCCTACAGTACTAAATATATAATCTGTATCCTGTTCAGGTACAAACTTACCAATGGTTCGGGTACCTTGCAAAAAACCCTTACCAGTAACACTTCCTGAACTTATAGCTTTTTCCGATTCATTGAGATTGTATAAGATGGTGCGCTTCATTTGTTCCAATTTTGCAGGGTCTTTTTCTAAATGCAACCATAAACTTATTCTGTTTTGTTGATGTGGTTTTAGTATGTTATTATAGAAAAACTGTACACTAAAAGTGAATGCAATACAAATCAAACTCAGAAATATTGATTGGAGTAGCGACTTTTTTTTCTTTCTACGAGAGAAATAATATCCCAATATTAATACGATTATAATAATAGATGTTACTAATATTGAAAATTTCAATGCCATTATTGCGATCGCAATTAGCGCCAATCCAATAAATAAATAGATATGAGGAATTCCTTCTCTATAGAATACAAAAAAGAAGGCAGCATAAACAATTGTACTACCAGCATCATTTTGAAGCACAATTAAAATGGCAGGCACTAAAATAATTAATACTGTTTGTAATTGATCTTTAATGGTTCTAATATCGGTTTGTAAATCACTTATATATTTAGCTACAGCGAGTGCTGTGGCCACTTTGGCAAATTCACTGGGTTGTAGTGTAAAACCTCCTATATTATACCATGATGTAGCGCCATTTATATTTTTCCCAAAAAAGAATAAACCAATTAGGGATAATATGGCAGCTAAGTAAATAATACTCGCAAAACGTTCGTAAAACTTCGCTTCTATGGACAGAATTAGAATAATTAACCCGAAGGTTAAGCCTATAAAGACAAGCTGTTTACCATAACGTTGACTCATGTCAAAGTAACTTGTGATTTCTCCAGACATTGAAGCGGATAAAATATTTACCCAACCAAAACCAACAAGCATCAAAAAAAGGAGGATAGTGATCCAGTCTAATTTAAATTTATTTGTTCTGATGTTGTTCATTTAAGTCTACGTTCTATTTAAGGGCGTCCTTTTTTTTATTCTTGTTGTTGCAATTGGCGTTTAAGTTCAAAGTCTTTTACTAGCATGAGTTGAGACCTTTCATTAATAGTAAATGGTTTCCCAGAAGTGGGTTTTTCATATTCGTGCTCTAAGGTGTGATCCATAACCCAATTTTCAAGATCTTTTCTAGAAATAGAACCTTTAAGGTAGTGTTCAATCATTAAACTTGCAATACGTCCAGCAAACCGGGCACCAAAATAGCCATTTTCAACCAAGACGGCTATGGCAATTTTAGGATTGTCTTTGGGCGCAAAAGCGATAAATATCGAATGATCAGTAAGTTGAGTTTTGACGCCATCAATTCTTGTAAAGTTCTCGGCTGTACCTGTTTTACCACAAATATCAATGCCAGGAACTCTTAAAAAATTTGCAGTACCTCCAGGTTTGTTATACACATCAAATAAACCTTGAATAACAGGCTCAAAATGTTCCTTGTCAATAGTTGTTTCGTGTTTAGATTTGTATTTTCTTGGAATAGTATCTCCTTTTATGTTTTTTATAATGTGAGGCGTGTAATAATGACCTCTATTCGCTATAGCGGCTGTCATATTTGCAAGCTGGATAGGAGTTACTAAAACTTCACCTTGCCCAATACTGTTAGAAATATTTGTAGATGCACGCCATCTAAAATCGGGATACATCCTATCATAATAAGCACCATCAGGAATATTTCCTTTTTTACCTACAAATAGATCGTTGTTAAGGTAGTTTCCAAGTCCGAAACTTTTGATATGACTACTCCAAACATCCATGCCTTGAGATGCATTACTATAGTTATCAATAGTTTTTCTATAGGCATTTGCAAAAAACGAGTTGCAAGACTTAGCAATTCCACTATTTAAATTACGTATACCAGCGCCACAATGACAGCGCATTGGTCGTTTGCCTCCATAATTGTAAGCCCCTGTACATCGTACCGTAGTATTTGTGTTAAGAACACCTTCTTGGAGAGCTGTAAGAGCAATGAGTGACTTGAATGGCGATCCTGGTTCGTGCATTCTCAATAAGCCTTTATCAATTAAAGGCAAGTGAATAGAATCATTATTTAATACCGTGTAATTCTTTGAACGTTGTCTTCCTACTAATAAATTTGGATTATATGATGGCGCAGAGACTAGACTTAATATTTCTCCAGAACTTGGTTCAATAGCGACGATACCTCCAATCTTATTTTGCATTAAGAGTTCTCCGTATTCTTGTAGTTTGGCGTCGATGGTAATGATGATGTCTTTTCCAGCCGTAGGAATAGTATCAAAAGCTCCATTTTTATAAGTTCCAATATCACGATTAAATCGATCTTTTTGAATAAAATTTACGCCTTTTATTCCTCGTAATTCATTTTCATACGATTTCTCTATACCTTGTTTTCCAATTAAATCTCCCATTTTATAATAAGGATCGTTGTCAATGATGCCTTGGTTGGCTTCAGTAATAAAACCTAAAACATTTGCACCTATTGACGTTTGATAATCTCGAAGCGACCTTTTTTGAATATAAAAGCCTGTATACTTTCTCATCTTTTCAGACAGGTAAGCATAATCTTCTTTGGAGACATGTGCTAAAAAAACATCAGGAAGGCGAGGCGAATATTTGTAAGCCTTATTGTATTTTTTTATAAAACTCTCTTTGGTTATTTTTAATAAGGAACAAAACTCTAAAGTATCCAAAGGCTCAACTTCTCTCGGTATGATCATAACATCATACGATGGCTGGTTCGCCACAAGTAATGCTCCATTCCTATCATAAACATAACCGCGTTTAGGATAATTAAAAACTTTACGGATAGCATTATCATCATAGATATTGTAATCCTTACTTGAATAGACTTGAAGATAAAACAGTCGTGCTATAAAAGTGATTCCTATTAAAATAATAATTGAAAAGAGCAGTAATTTTCTCATCGCTTCTTTCGGCTAAAAAGGATTGTAATTAAAAGGCAAAGGACAATTGTAAAGATACTTGAGAATAACGACTTTTTTACGATTAAAATTATTTTTGAACTGTTAAATATTTCAAGACTGAATAAAATAATATGATGGACAAGAATAAGTATTGTAAAATAGGAGAGTCGTTTGCCAAATTCTGTACTGCTAAATTTTATAGTTTGGTGTTCGTAAATCATACCAAAAGAAAATTTTAAAATTACAGGACGGATATAAGCGATGCTAACACAAGCAGCCGCATGAATCCCGCCAGAGTCTAAAAATAAATCTATGGTAAGTCCAAGGAAGAAGCTAAGACATAGAAAGAGTAGTCGATTGTTTTTAATTGGAAAAAGAATGATAAATAGTACGTAGATGTAGGGGTTGAGATAGCCTAAAAAGTTGACATTATTCAATACCAATGTTTGTACCAAAACCAAGACGATAAAACGGATAATATTTTGACTTATAACGTTATTCATCAAGTTCATTTAAAGTTGAAATCTCGAATGAGTCTAGATTTTTAATGATATATACATGTCCAATATTAGTCATGTCGTTAAAGAGATTGACCTGTATTTCATAGTAATTTTCGGTCGCATCTTTATGGAATGAATTCACAATACCTATGCCAATGCCTTTTGGAAAAATTGTTGACCGTCCACCAGTAACTATGGTGTCACCAATTTGGACAGGCGCTTGAATAGGCATATCCATTAGTTGTACAAACTCTGGAGAATCAGCGTTCCATTCCAAGGAACCAATATGATCTGTTTTTTTGAGTTTTGCATTCACTCTAATATTTGTGTTTAAAACCGACATTACTCGAGCATAGTTATTTGATGTATTATCAATAATTCCAATAATGCCTTTAGAGGTAATTACACCTAGGTCTTGTGTGATACTATCTCGAATTCCTTTATTGATTGTTAAATAATTATTGGAGGCTGAATAGCTGTTTTTTGTAACTATGGCTGGGGTGAATTTGAAGCGTTGTCTAGATAACTCAGCATCCAAATACGGCGCTTTTAAACTGTCTTGATTGGCATTGTATAGAATTGATTTAAGCCTAGTGTTTTCTTCTAAAAGAATTTCATTCTCCTTTTTTAAATCAATATAAGCACCAAAATTATTTGCAACTTCGTAGATTCCGCCAGTGATGACATTAGCAGAATTAATAAATTTACTCTTATGATAACCATGTGATTGTATGGTAAAAAATAAGGACAGAGAAAATAACAACAAAAACAAAAGAAAGGTCTTGTGTTTTATTAAAAAATTTAGAATTTGTTGCATTTTTTAAATGGTATTTCCCTCTATTTTATCAATACGCTCTTATATTTAACTAAATTTTTTAGTGTAATTCCAGTTCCACGAACAACTGCTCTCAACGGATCTTCGGCAATGTATACCGGTAAATCTGTTTTTTGAGACAATCGCTTGTCCAAACCACGTAACATGGATCCTCCTCCTGCTAAATAGATTCCAGTATTGTATATGTCCGCTGCAAGTTCTGGAGGTGTTTGGGATAAAGTTTCCATAACAGCATCTTCTATTCTTAAAATCGACTTATCTAAAGCCTTTGCAATTTCACGATGTGAAATTTGTACTTGTTTTGGTTTTCCAGTAAGTAAATCACGCCCTTGAACACTCATGTCTTCTGGTGGTAAATCTAAATCTTCAGTAGCCGCACCAATTTGAATTTTTATTTTCTCAGCAGTACGATCTCCAACATATAAATTATGCTGGGTACGCATATAATATATAATATCATTTGTAAAAACATCTCCAGCGACTTTAATCGATTTGTCACATACAATACCACCTAAAGCAATAACAGCAATCTCGGTTGTCCCTCCACCTATATCAACGATCATGTTTCCTTTAGGTTGCATGATGTCTACTCCAATACCAATAGCTGCTGCCATTGGTTCATGTATTAAATATACCTCTTTACCATTAACTCGTTCGGCAGATTCTTTTACCGCTCTCATCTCTACTTCAGTAATTCCTGAAGGAATACAAATGACCATACGAAGTGCTGGTGCGAATAATTTTTTCTTAAGTGCAGGGATATTTTTAATAAAGAGACTTATCATTTTCTCTGAAGCATCAAAATCGGCAATTACACCATCTTTCAAAGGTCTAATTGTTTTAATGTTTTCATGTGTTTTACCTTGCATTAAGTTGGCTTCTTTACCAACGGCAATTATTTTACCAGAAATTCTATCTCTTGCAACTATAGAAGGACTATCTACAACAACTTTGTCGTTATGGATAATAAGCGTGTTAGCTGTTCCTAAATCAATTGCAATTTCTTCGGTTAAGAAATCAAAAAATCCCATGTGTTATTTTAAATTATCTGAGGGTTGTTAATACAAAAATTCGAATACCTGTAAATGTAAGAAATATAAGTTACATTTAAGAGTACAGATTTTTAAAAATATGTGACTAGTTTTAAATCTGAAATTAATGCTTAAAATGACGAGTACCTGTAAATACCATTGCGACATCATTAGCATTACAATAGTCAATACTCAATTGGTCTTTTATTGATCCTCCAGGTTGAATAACACTTGTAATACCAGCCTTATCTGCAATTTCTACACAGTCGGGGAATGGAAAAAATGCATCACTTGCCATAGCAGAACCTTGTAAGTTGAAATTAAAGGATTGTGCTTTATGGATGGCTTGGTTAAGTGCATCGACACGGCTAGTTTGTCCAGTGCCACAAGCACATAATTGTTTGTTCTTTACTAGTACGATTGTGTTAGACTTTGTATGCTTGCAAATTTTAGAAGCAAAAATCAAGTCTTCTAACTCGTCTTGAGACGGTTTAGAGTTTGTAGTATTAGATAATTTATCAATTGTATCTGTGATGTTGTTTTTGTCTTGAACCAAAACACCATTTAAGCAACTTCTAACAATGGTTTGAGGTAATTCAATATCGTTAAGTACTAATAAAATACGATTCTTTTTGCCTTTTAATAATTCTAAAGCAGACGCACTAAATGAAGGAGCAATAACAACTTCACAAAATAGGCTGTGAATTTTTTCGGCAGTAGCCAAGTTAATTTCTGTATTGCTAATTAATACACCACCAAATGCAGATACAGGGTCTCCTGCTAATGCATCGGTATACGCCTGTTCTATCGTAGCTCGTTGCGCTAAACCACAAGCATTATTGTGTTTTAATATTGCAAAGGTCGGAGCGTCATTTTTAAACTCGTTCATTAAGTTTACAGCGGCATCAACATCTAATAAGTTATTATAGCTTAATTCTTTACCATGAAGCTTTGTAAAGATATCATCAAAGTTTCCGAAGAAAAATCCTTTTTGATGAGGATTCTCTCCATAACGTAATACCTGACCGTTTGTCTCACTAATTTTTAAAACAGCTTCTTCATGATTTTGGTTGAAGTAATTAAAAATAGCACTGTCATAATGAGAAGATACGTTGAAAGATTTTGAAGCGAAACGTTTTCTGTCTTCTAAAGAAATGCTGCCATTATCTTTAGAGATTAAGTCTAAAAATTCAGCATAATCATTAACCGATGACACACATATTACATCTTTAAAGTTTTTAGCAGCTGCACGAATAAGTGAAATACCTCCGATATCAATTTTTTCAATAATATCTTGTTCGCTTGCTCCCGAAGCTACCGTTTTTTCAAATGGGTATAGATCTACAATTACAGCATCAATTTGAGGAATTTCAAACTCAACTAATTCTGCAACATCCTGAGCATTATCTTGACGGTTTAAAATTCCACCAAAAATTTTAGGATGTAGAGTTTTTACACGACCTCCTAAAATAGATGGATATGATGTGATATCTTCAGCAGGAACAACATCGATTCCTAAATCGTTAATAAATTTTTGTGTACCACCAGTAGAGTAAATTGTCACTCCTTGTTGGTTTAATTGTTTTACAATTGGTTCTAAACCATCCTTGCTAAAAACAGAAATTAATGCCGATTTAATCGTTTTGTTGTTGCTCATTTTAGTGTGTTGTGTGTTAAAACGCAAAAGTAGCAATTAATACGCTTAAATGAGGCTGATATTGGATCAAAAAAAAAGTTTTTTTAACGAAAATGGAGAGTTATTAACAAGTGTTATAAAATTCTAATTTTCATGTTTTAAGTTTTAAGAAAGGATCTCAGAGATTCTTTGACATACAAATTCTAAAAATCGCTCATCGGCTTCAGTAAATGGATCTGGGGTATTAGAATCAATATCTATTTGACCAATATTTTCATTGTTGACAAATATAGGCACTACAATTTCAGCCTTTACGGTAATACTACAAGCAATATAGTTGTCTTGAGCAGCAACGTCGGGGACAACAAAATTCTCATTACTCAAAGCAACTTGTCCGCAAATTCCTTTTCCAAATGGAATAATAACATGGTCTGTAGGAGCACCAACATAGGGCCCCAATTTTAATTCATTTTTATCCCCATTTTTAAAATAAAAGCCAACCCAGTTGTAATAATCAATATTGGTTTCAAGAAGTTCACATACTTGATATAGTCGTTTTTCAACTGTTTGATTTGTTCTTGAAACTATTTCAGTTATTGTTGGTTTTAAATGTTCTAAATTCATAAGGTTGGAAATTTTGGTAAAAATATTAAAATGAATCAGAATGTAATACGTGATTGGTATAAATTTATGATATGAAAAGGAGACCTAATAATAAAACACATTTAGCATGCAGCCATGATTATTTAAGCTGTTTGTCAATTATTTTAAAGCAGTCAAATTATGAAGTTATCTATGCTTTATCCATTTTTTAATGGATGACAATTTTTAATTCGATCAATTATGTTAATTTTGTTAGTATCGACTTATGGTTATTATAGGGTTTGGGAATTATAATATTGCTACAATTTTTAATAAAACATGGGTTAAATTAAATACTAAAACTAAAACAAAAAATTATGAAAAAATCAATTGTATTAATGGCATTGTGCTTAATGCTAGGTGTTGTTGTAACATCTTGTAAAGGGGAGAAGAAGGACGCTAAAGAAGCTACTGAAATGCAAGAAAACCATGCTGCAGATGCTGCAGATATGGCGATGAATGATGTCTATCAATGTCCTATGGATTGTGAGAAAGGTAAAACTTATGACGAAGAAGGAAAGTGTCCTGTATGTGAAATGGATTTGAAAAAAATAGAGAAAAAAGCTGAACACGAACATGAAAATGGTGAGAAACATGAAGATCATGATACAGATGCTGAAAAAACTGAAGCTGAAAAAAGCTAAGACATATTTTAAAACCGAAACAATATGTTTCGGTTTTTTTCTTTTAATTCTATGTACTGTTTCTAGTTGCAAGCAGGAGCAAGAATTATCTGCACAATCTATTGTAGAGCAATCTGTTGCTGTACATGGTGGTCTAAGCAAATGGGATAGTATAACAGCCTTTAGTTTCGATAAAACAACGCTAGTATTTGATAAAGGTGGTGTCGTAGAATCTTCAACAACACAACAGCAATCATTTAAGTTTCAGCCAGTATTACACGGGCAAATAGTGTCATTTTATAAAGGTATTGTAGGATTATATTATGACGGGAAAGAGTTTAGAAAAAGTACAAATGACTCTATATATAGAGTTACAGACCCTATTGAATTGAGGGCTGCAAGAAATAGTTTTTATGCCGCAAACTATGTGGTATCACAACCTTTTAAGTTATTAGAAGAAGGAACGCTTTTGAGTTATGTTGGTGTAGAAATTTTGGATGAGAAACAAGTTCATGTTATTAATGTAAGTTATAATGGCGATACGGATGCCTCTGACAAATGGACGTATTATTTTGATGTAGAGAGCTCTAAGTTAGTTGCAAATAAAGTTGTACATAACGGCAATGCAAGTTTGATTAAAAATTTAAAGTTTGATAGTTCTACGGGATTAATATTTAATGCTCATAGAAAAAGTTTTACTTTAAAGTCATCGGGAGAGATTGACTACTTGAGAGCTGAGTATTTTTATGAGAATTTTAAAATAGATCAATAAAAAAACGCTTCAATTTAATTGAAGCGTTTTTTCTTTATAGTTATTTATGGCGACTTGCCATTTTGTTTAGACTACATCATTCCTGGCATTCCGCCACCACCCATTGGAGGCATAGCAGGAGCATCTTCTTTAATATCTATTAATGCACATTCTGTAGTTAATATCATTCCGGCAACAGAAGCAGCATTTTCAAGTGCTATACGTGTTACTTTTTTAGGATCAATAATTCCTGCTTCGAGCATGTTTACATAAGTTTCAGATTTTGCATCGTAACCAAAATCACCTTTGCCTTCCAATACTTTAGCAGCAACAACGCTTCCTTCACCTCCAGCATTTTCAACAATAGTACGTAACGGCGATTCAATAGCGCGAGCTACAATTTGAATCCCTGTAACTTCGTCAAGGTTTTCAGTAGTTAAATTGGCTAGTACAGATTTTGCTCTTATAAGGGCAACACCACCACCAGCGACTATACCTTCTTCAACAGCAGCACGAGTAGCATGTAAAGCATCATCAACACGATCCTTTTTTTCTTTCATTTCTACTTCACTTGCAGCACCTACATATAATACAGCTACACCACCAGCTAATTTAGCTAAACGTTCTTGTAGTTTTTCTTTATCGTAGTCACTTGTAGTCGTTTCAATTTGAGCTTTTATTTGGTTCACTCTTGCTTTTATAGCTTCAGCATCACCAGCACCGTTTACAATAGTAGTATTGTCTTTGTCAATAGTTACTGTTTCGGCAGTTCCTAACATGCTCAAGTCAGCATTCTCAAGTGAAAATCCTCTTTCTTCAGAAATTACTATTCCACCTGTTAAAATGGCGATATCTTCGAGCATAGCTTTACGTCTGTCTCCAAATCCTGGAGCCTTCACAGCAGCAATTTTAAGTCCGCCACGTAATTTGTTTACTACTAAAGTAGCTAGGGCTTGACCATCTACATCTTCAGCAATAATTAATAAAGGTCTGCTTGATTGTGCTACAGGTTCTAAAATTGGAAGAATTTCTTGAAGATTAGAAATCTTTTTATCAAATAATAAAATGTATGGATTTTCTAAATCAGCAATCATTTTATCAGCATCAGTAACAAAATAAGGAGATAGGTAACCTCTGTCAAATTGCATACCTTCTACAACATCAACATAAGTATCAGTACCTTTAGCTTCTTCAACAGTAATAACACCTTCCTTACCAACTTTACCAAATGCCGTTGCAATTAGTTCGCCAATAGTGTTGTCATTATTTGCAGAAATAGAAGCAACTTGTTTGATTTTATCAGAAGAGTTTCCAACTTCTTTCGATTGCTCGTTAAGATCTTGGGCAATAGCTTCAACAGCCTTGTCAATACCGCGTTTTAGATCCATTGGATTTGCACCGGCAGCAACATTTTTCAAACCTTCTTTTACAATGGCTTGCGCTAAAACTGTAGCAGTTGTTGTTCCGTCTCCTGCAAGATCATTGGTTTTTGAAGCAACTTCTTTTACCATTTGGGCACCCATATTTTCAAGCTCATTTTCAAGCTCTACTTCTTTGGCTACAGTTACACCATCTTTAGTAACTTGAGGAGCGCCAAATGATTTACCTATAATTACATTTCTACCTTTTGGGCCTAAGGTTACTTTTACTGCATTTGCTAATGCATCAACACCACGTTTTAATCCGTCGCGTGCTTCTATATCAAATTTTATGTCTTTTGCCATAATGAAAAATTATATTTTGTAATTCCCTCATAGGAGAGAATTTTATAAATTGAATTAGTAATTTGTTCGGTGAGATTCCTGTATTCACAGAAATGACAACTTATACGATTGCTAGAATATCACTTTCTCGCATTATTAAATAGTCTTTCCCTTCTAGTTTAAGTTCAGTTCCTGCATATTTACCATAAAGTACAGCATCACCAACTTTTACCGTTAAAGGTTCATCTTTAGTTCCTGTACCTGCAGCAACTACAGTTCCCTTTTGTGGTTTCTCTTTTGCATTGTCTGGAATGATAATTCCAGAGGCTGTTGTAGTTTCAGCTTCTAATGGTTCTATAAGAACTCTATCTGCTAATGGTCTAATATTTAATCCCATTTGTGTGTTTTAGTTAAAATTAATTTTTATGTATTTTCTTTATTCAGAAATTATGCCAACGCCAAGGCACTGACAAATTTTCATCTGTTTGACTGTTGTCACTATTTATACGTCAGGCCTAATTACTCAGTTATCTTAATATTATTTATATTTTCATGAACATTTGATGTTAGTATAAATAAATTAAGTTCGTAATAAACAGTTGTGTAACGTCTATATAACAA
>Ga0105356_10005599_pt1 | contig 11903 bp, 10 predicted proteins | sample GOMGulsemesocosm_3_FD_83502 | JGI IMG/M metagenome (GOLD analysis project Ga0105356, IMG submission 83502) | Methane-oxidizing microbial communities from mesocosms in the Gulf of Mexico - GOM9D Gulf of Mexico | ecosystem: Environmental > Aquatic > Marine > Cold seeps | place: Gulf of Mexico...
AATTAAAACCTGGGGTTGCCAGATGAATGAATACGATTCATCTAAAATCGGCGACTTGCTTAATGACTATAACGGTTATGAATTAACCGAAGAGCCGGAAGAAGCAGACGTATTATTGCTTAATACCTGTTCAATTAGAGAAAAAGCCCAGGAAAAGGTTTTCCATCAATTAGGGCGCTGGAAGCATCTTAAAGAACAAAAACCCGGTACTATCATTGGTGTTGGCGGATGCGTTGCTTCACAAGAAGGTAAAGCCATTCGTGAACGCGCCCATTTTGTTGATTTAGTCTTTGGGCCGCAAACATTACACCGTCTGCCTGAAATGATTGAGCAGATCAAAAAGGGGGAAAAAGCCGTCATTGATGTAAGTTTTCCTGAGATTGAAAAGTTTGACCGTTTACCAGAGCCAAAAGCAGACGGTGTAACTGCCTTTGTTTCTGTGATGGAGGGATGTAGTAAGTATTGTAGCTTCTGTGTTGTGCCTTATACACGTGGCGAAGAAGTATCACGTCCCCTTGATGATGTTCTGTATGAAATAGCTTCTCTCGCCGAGCAAGGCGTTCGTGAAGTGAACATGTTAGGTCAAAATGTGAACGCTTATCGCGGTGAAACTTTTGAAGGCGACATTTGTGACTTTGCTGATTTAATTCGCTTAGTGGCATCAATTGATGGCATAGATCGAATTCGCTATACAACGAGTCATCCCGTTGAATTCACACAAGCATTAGTTGACGTGTACGCCGATGTACCTGAGCTAGTTAATCATTTACATTTGCCTGTTCAATCTGGCTCTGATCGCATCTTAAATCTAATGAAGCGTAATCACATGGCGATTGAGTTTAAGAAAACGGTGCGTGAATTACGTAAAGTTCGACCTAACATTGCAATGAGCAGTGATTTTATCATTGGCTTCCCTGGTGAGTCTGATCAAGATTTCCAAGATACGATGAAACTGATTGAAGATGTTAACTTTGATATGAGCTTTAGCTTTATCTATAGCGCACGTCCTGGTACGCCGGCTGCAGATTTACCTGATGATGTGACTATGGAAACTAAGAAACAACGCTTAGCATTGTTGCAACATCGCATTAATCAACAAGCATTAGTTCATGCAAGACATATGGTTAATACCGAGCAACGTATTCTTGTTGAAGGACCATCGAAGAAAAACCCAATGGAACTACGTGGACGTACAGAAAACAATCGTGTGGTTAACTTTATGGGGCCTCACACACTCATCGGTGGTTTTGCCGATGTTAAAGTAGTTGATGTATTTACGAACTCCCTTCGTGGTGAATTTATTCGCGCTGAAAATGAAATGGGATTACGAGTACAAACATCACCGGCATCAATTTTAGCAAAACATAATGAATCAATTGACGAATCAGGTGTCGGAATTTATACACCCTAATTAATGTCAGACCAATGATATTGACAACAATATCATTGGTAAATAAAGGAATATCATACTCTTGGCTAAAAACATTATTACTGTTGATACCTACATGGAGCCTGCAACGCAAGCCCGACTTATCAACCTGTGCGGCCCATTTAATGACAATCTAAAGCAAATTGAGCGTCGAATGGGTGTCGAAATCCTATATAAAGATAATCTATTTCAAGTCATAGGTCGCCCAGAAGTGGCAAAACCTGTTGCTGATATGCTGCGTGATTTATATATAGAAACACAGACAGTTAAAGGCCAAACCAGTGACTTAGATCCACAAACCGTGCATTTAGCGATTGAAGAGTGTCGCGCTCTTGAGCAGTCCATAGAAAATCATGGTAAAGAAGTCTACATAAAAACGCGAAAAGGTGTCATCAAACCCCGCAACCCTAACCAACAAGATTATGTAGCTAACATTATGGCTCATGATATCTGCTTTGGTATTGGACCAGCTGGTACAGGAAAAACCTATTTAGCCGTTGCCTGTGCGGTTGACGCATTAGAGCGACAACAAGTAAGACGTATCTTATTAACTCGTCCTGCTGTTGAAGCCGGAGAGAAGCTAGGTTTTTTACCCGGCGACTTAAGTCAAAAAGTTGACCCGTATTTACGTCCTTTATACGACGCATTATTCGAGATGCTTGGTTTTGAAAAAGTTGAACGGTTAATCGAGAAGAATATCATTGAGATTGCTCCCCTAGCATATATGCGTGGACGCACCTTAAATGATGCTTTTATTATTTTAGATGAATCACAAAACACCACATCTGAGCAGATGAAAATGTTTTTAACACGCATAGGTTTTAACTCTAAAGCAATCATCACTGGTGATATTACTCAGGTAGATTTACCCCGCCATGTGACTAGCGGTTTACGCCAAGCAATAGAAGTATTAGGTGAAGAAGAGACCATTAGTTTTAACTTTTTCCAATCAAGAGACATTGTTCGTCATCAAGTTGTAGCCCGTGTTGTAGATGCCTACCAAGCTTATGAAGATAATGAAAACAGATTGAAGTCTCAGACTAGAGCTGAGGTTGACCGTCACTCCCTTATTAAAACAGAAGATAACAAAAACACATGATAGATTTAGATCTACAAATCGCTTGTGAAGACTCCAACTTACCTAGCGAGCAGCAGTTTATACTGTGGTTAAGTGCTGCTTTAGACGATGTTAAACCGGATGCAGAAGTCACAATTCGCATTGTTGAAAAGCAAGAGTCACAAACATTAAATTTTGAATACCGTGGCAAAGATAAACCAACGAACGTTTTGTCCTTTGAGTTTGATGCTCCACCAATGTTGGAACTAAATTTGCTTGGTGATTTGGTGATTTGCAAAGACATCATTGAGCATGAAGCCAAAGCACAAGAAAAAGCACTTAATGATCACTGGGCGCATATGGTTATTCACGGTTCCCTGCATTTACTAGGTATGGATCATATTGAGCCAGATCAAGCTATTGAGATGGAATCGTTAGAAAAGAAGATTTTAGCCACATTATCGATTGACGATCCCTATCGTGACGACATATTATAATTTCAAATTTTGTAGGAAAAATAAACAATAATGAGCGAAGACAAACCTCCAAGTAGTCAAACAACTAATAAATCTTGGTTAGAGCGTATCGGACAAATGTTCCAAGGCGAGCCACAAAGCCAAGAAGAGTTAGTTGAATTCATTCAAGACGCGGGCGATCGAGCCTTAATCGATCAATACACCCAAGATATGATTCACGGCGTACTTAGCGTTTCTCGCAAGCGTGTGAGAGATATCATGATCCCTCGCTCGCAGATGGTGGTTTTAGAAAAAAGTCATACCATTGAAAAAGCTATTGAGATAATTACTAAATCTGCTCACTCACGTTTTCCGGTTATTTCAGAAGATAAAGATAATGTAGAAGGCATGTTATTAGCTAAAGACATTATCCCACTAACCCTTAGCAATGACATTGAACACCAAATCATTAGCGATATTATCAGACCCTGCGTTATTGTGCCTGAGAGCAAAAAGGTCGATGTATTATTACGTGAATTCAGAGCCAAACGTTATCATATGGCGGTTGTTGTGGATGAATACGGCGGTGTCTCAGGATTAGTAACCATCGAAGATATTTTAGAAGAAATAGTCGGTGAAATTGAAGATGAATCAGCAATTGATGAAACTATCACTGAAGATATTAAGAAAGTTGGTAAGCAAGTATATTCTATTGCAGCTTTAACGACTCTCGAAGATTTTAATCAATATTTTGACACTAAGTTTCATGAATCCGAAGTCGACACCATTGGTGGTCTTATCACCAAACAATTTGGACACTTACCCAGTAGCGGTGAAGATATTCAGATCATGGATTATCAATTTAAAGTCATTAAAGCCGACTCTCGTCGCCTGATACAGCTACAAGTCAAAGTACCAACTACAGAATCACAAACTTAATGGATTAATGTTGTAAATGCCAATTCCTGTTTATTTAAACGCCTTACATAGGCGTTTTTTTGTTATCAAGATATTTTTCGCCTGTACATTAGGCGCTCTCGCCCATTTTGGTTTTGCCCCATATAACCAACAATGGTTGGTTCCCCTAGCCCTTATGGGACTTTTTGCGCTGTTACATACTTGCAGTGACGCCAAGCCGAAAAAGCACTTCCAGCTGGGGTTAAGTTTTGGTTTCGGGTTATTCATCACTGGTCTGCGCTGGGTTCATGTTTCATTAGAGAGTTACGGCGGTCTACCGCTGATAGTGACATTACTACTCATAGTCGTGTTAGCTTTGTATTTAGCAATTTACCCCGCGCTAGCTTGTTACCTTTTAGGTCGCTTTAAACACGAGAGCCCTATCTTCAATGTCATATTATTTACCAGTGCCTGGGTTGTCACTGAGTATATCAGAGGAGTGTTTCTAACAGGGTTCCCTTGGCTATCTTTAGGTTACAGTCAGACGCAAGGGTTATTTAGTCCTTTTGCCTCAGTTTTTGGTTTGTTAGGTTTAACAGCCCTTATTTGTTTGCTGGCTACGTTAGGGTTTTATGCGTTAACGCGTTCTAAATTATGCGTAGTAACATTAGTCATTGTATTTACAGGTGCCCAATACATTACCAGCCAACCAGCCCTAATTGAGCAAGAAGAGTCGGTAAACTTGGCACTCGTACAGGGCAATATCACGCAAAGTGCGAAATGGGATGCCAAAGCCATGTGGCCTACCATAACGCGTTATATGGACTTAAGCCGAGAGCATTTTGATAGTGACGTTATCATCTGGCCCGAAGCTGCTATGCCAGCCGTAGAGGGTTGGGTAAGTGATTATCTAAAACTCATGGACTCTTCAGCCAGTTTTAATGACAGCGCCATCATTACAGGTATCATAGGCCGCACCTTAAAAACCAATAACCAACAAGCACAACAACCACAGTCGCCGTCACCTAAGACCCATGATTATTTCAATGCTATTATGACAGTAGGTAACCCCAGCGATAGCCGTAATATCGATGGAATTTATCGGACAAATCATTCAAATCGCTATTACAAACATCAATTACTCCCAATTGGCGAATTTGTACCATTTGAAACGTTACTACGCCCGTTAGCGCCATTATTTAATTTACCCATGTCATCGTTTTCACGGGGCCAATGGGCACAGAATAATTTGACTGCGCGGGGCTTCACCTTTGCTCCAGCTATTTGTTATGAAATAGCCTTTGGGGAATTAGTAAGGGCAAATATGACGCCTGACACTAATTTCTTGTTAACCATATCTAATGATGCATGGTTCGGCCAATCAATCGGTCCCCATCAGCATATGCAAATAGCTCAAATGCGGGCTATAGAACTTGGACGGCCACTGATTCGAGTGACTAATACCGGCATCACAGCTGTTGTAAACACAGATGGCAGTATTGCTAAGCAACTGCCTCAATTTGAAGAAGCCGTGCTGCGTGCAAATGTACATGTAGTCACTGGTGAAACGTTCTTCTATCGCCATGGACAAGCTTTAGTGCTAAATGTATTTTTAGCCTTGTTAATCATTACTGGTATTATTGGGCACCGCAATAGACGGCTACATCAAAAAATCGCGATGCTGCGCAAACCTTATACTCAGCCTGAAACAAAACAGACTCAATAATTAAATCGGCTATGTGTCTTTAAGGATTAAAGGCCACACGCCTAAATTGACTTCCTTGACAATGATTACAAGTTGTTAGGGATTCGGGGTGGTAAATGGCTATCGAACGAGAACAATTAGTACATAAAAATTGCCCTAAACCAACCACATCCCCCGCTTGATATAAGCCATCATGTTTTATATCTTCACTGAGCTCTAACCATTCAATCTGACACTTGTCGCTTATTGCTAATGCCCATCGCCAAATTGTATTTTCAATCGCTAAATAGTGAGGTGAATTGCTAAAGGTTGGATTTTGTCGATTGCCTTTTATAAACTCCATTAAATCAACTTTAAGTTGCCATTGAATTTCAAGTAACTGTGATTCACAAATATCAGTTGAAAAGCGGTAACTGTTCATGCCCCTTTCAACAAGTTGTTCCAACGTCTCTGTGTCTTTGTGTGCTAACCATCGACGCTGGAGGAACTCTAATAACTTATGATAACCCGCTTTGAAAATGACTTTATCGGTAGACATATACTATTCTCCTACTATCAAGAAACACCTTTCCCTTTATAAGCATAGAACGATATTGAAAGATTACACAAATTTCATTAACTATCGCAACAAACTATTGTTGCAACCCAGTAAGGGCTGTATCCTATGCGCTAACGATTTTTATATTGATGCGCTAATATATAGTGTCCTAGGTAAATTTAAATGCAAGAGCAGTACTCTCCTTCACAGATTGAATCTAAGGCCCAAAAATTTTGGGTTGATACCAATACATTTAAAGCAATAGAAACTAATGATAAAGAAAAATTCTATTGTTTATCAATGTTCCCATACCCAAGTGGTCGCCTTCATATGGGACACGTACGTAACTATACTATTGGTGATGTTGTATCTCGTTATCAACGAATGCAGGGTAAAAATGTATTACAGCCTATGGGTTGGGATGCCTTTGGTCTACCTGCAGAAAATGCAGCAATCAATAACAAAACAGCCCCCGCTAAATGGACGTATGAGAATATTGATTACATGAATGATCAATTACGTGCACTTGGATTTGGTTACGACTGGGATCGTGAACTTGCAACATGTAAACCTGACTATTATCGCTGGGAACAATGGTTTTTCACAGAGCTTTACAAAAAAGACATGGTTTACAAAAAAACCTCGGCAGTTAACTGGTGTCCTCATGACCAAACTGTACTAGCAAATGAGCAAGTAATTGATGGTTGTTGTTGGCGCTGTGACACAGTAGTTGAGCGTAAAGAGATACCACAATGGTTTGTACGTATTACTAAATACGCCCAAGAACTATTAGACGATTTGGACGAGCTGGACCAATGGCCAGAAAAAGTTAAAACGATGCAGCGTAACTGGATTGGCCGCTCTGAAGGGTGTGATTTAACCTTCGAGCTAAAAGATCGCAGTGACAAATTAGAAGTTTACACTACCCGTCCAGATACATTGATGGGAGTTACTTATGTCGGTATCGCCGCGCAGCATCCGTTAGCATTAGAAGCCGCTAAAACCAATAGTGACATTGCAGCCTTCATCGAAGAATGTAAAACAACTAAGGTTGCCGAAGCTGACATGGCCACCATGGAAAAGAAAGGTATAGCGACACCGTTCCTTGCCGTCCACCCTCTAACGGGTCGTGAAGTACCTGTATGGATTGCTAATTTTGTACTAGCTGATTATGGTTCTGGCGCCGTTATGGCCGTACCTGGCCATGATCAACGTGATTATGAGTTTGCTACTAAATATGGTTTAACCATTGAAGCTGTTATACATGCAACAGATAGCGATGAGAAAACGGTTGATATCAGTGAAGAAGCTTACACTGAAAAAGGTGTCCTGTTTAACTCTGGTCAGTTTGACGGATTAAGCTCTGAAGATGCATTAGATGCAATTGCCAATGAACTAGAAGCTCAAGGTAAAGGCAAAAAAACAGTTAACTATCGTCTACGCGATTGGGGTGTTTCTCGTCAACGTTATTGGGGTAGCCCAATTCCGATGCTTCATCTTGAAAATGGTGATGTAGTGCCAGTGCCTGCTGAGCAGTTACCTGTCGTTTTACCAGAAGATGTTGTGATGGACGGTATTAATTCACCGATTAAGTCAGACAAAGAATGGGCAAAAACAACCTATAACGGTCAACCAGCAATGCATGAAACTGATACCTTTGATACCTTCATGGAATCAAGCTGGTATTACGCCCGTTATGCATCACCAGCAAAAGATGCCATGTTAGATCCTGCGCAAGCGAATCACTGGCTTCCCGTTGATCAATACATCGGTGGTATTGAACATGCAATTTTACATTTATTGTATGCACGTTTTTTCCATAAATTGCTACGTGATCAAGGGTTAGTTGATAGCAATGAACCATTCAAAAAGCTGTTAACCCAAGGTATGGTACTTTCTGATGCATTTTACAAGTTTGATGACAAAGGCACGAAACAGTGGATTTTACTTGATGATGTAGAAACACAAACCAATGATAAAGGACAAATTATTGGTGCGACTCAAAAATCAACTGGCGATGTCATTGAGCATGCTGGCATGAGCAAAATGTCAAAATCTAAAAACAATGGTATTGACCCACAGGTGATGATTGATAAGTATGGCGCTGACACTGTACGCTTATTCATCATGTTTGCCGCCCCAGCAGAGCAAACACTTGAGTGGGTTGATTCAGCCGTTGAAGGTGCTAACAGATTCCTTAAGCGTGTTTGGCGTTTAGCTTACAATCACATTGAATTAGGCGCGACGCCAACCTTAAATGTTGGTTCTTTAAGCGATAATCAAAAAGCACTGCGCCGCGAAGTGCACAAAACCATTGCTAAAGTTTCAGACGATATTGGTCGTCGACAAACATTTAACACAGCCATTGCAGCGGTAATGGAATTAGTTAACCGTCTGTATAAAGCACCTGTCAAAGATGAGCAGGATCGCGCCATTATGGGTGAAGCTATAGAAGCGATTGTTAAGATGTTGGCACCTATCGCGCCGCACATTTGTCATGAACTTCATAGTGCACTTGGTCATGATGACAACTTAGCCTTTGTAGATTGGCCGTCGGTTGATGAGAGCGCATTGGTCGAGCAATCGAAACTAATTGTTGTTCAAGTTAACGGAAAGCTACGTGCAAAGCTTAGTGTAGCTCCTGATTTATCAAAAGATGATATTGAAAAGCTAGCACTAGAAGATGCTGATGTATTACGTTTTACTGAAGGAAAAACAATACGCAAAGTCATTGTTATTCCAGGTAAGCTTGTTAATATCGTAGCGAGTTAATTGCATATCCCCCTTAAAAGCGGGTTTTAACTAACTCGCTTTTATCAATGTTAATCAGACGAACGAGGTTTCCATTGCCTGTTTCATCCAAAAAATTTAAACATCTTTTTATCATTTCATTATTTTGCACATTAATTTCTGGCTGTGGCTTTCATTTAGCTGGAAATTATCAATTGCCTATATCAATGCAACAACTTAATTTCGACAGCAAAGATAAATACAATGAAATATCTCGCCTTGTTAAAGCATCGCTTATTCAACAAGACGTACAATTTAATAAACTAGCGAATACAACAATTCTACGTTTAGGCCAAGAGCGATTTGAACGTGGTACTCTATCCCTATTTTCCTCTGGTCAAGTAGCGGAATATGAGCTTATATACACCCTAGAATATAGTGTGATTAAGCCTAAGACTGAAGCAAAATCCTTTGAGATTGTTATTCGCCGTGATTACTTAGATGATCCTCGATCAGCTCAAGCTAAGAGCCGTGAACGTGAGCAGTTACTTAATGAAATTAGAGAGCAAGCAACCAAGTCAATCATGTCTCAATTAGTACAGCTTGACTAAATTATGCGAATTTATGTAAATCAACTAGCACAATCACTTCGCACTATTCACCCTGTTTATATGGTTTTAGGTGATGAACCGCTTCAGAAAATGCAATGTATTGACGCTATTCGCCGCTCTTGCGTTGCTCAAGGTTATGATGAGCGAATATCACTGTCGCAAAATCCGCAGTTTAACTGGCATGAACTTAATAGTTCAGGTCAAAATTTGTCACTATTTTCTCAGCGCCAATTAATAGAACTAGAACTAACCAGTCTCAAGCCTGGCCAAGAAGGCAGTAAAGCATTAACCCGTTTTCTAGCCGAACAAAGCAATGATTGTATTTTGCTAATTCACGGACCCAAAGCCACTAGTGATACACAAAAGGCAAAGTGGTTTAAGGCACTTGAAGCAAAGGGGCTATACGTAGCGATAACGCAACCCGAAGGTCATCACTTTACAACATGGCTCAAGCAAGAGATTGCCAACAAACAGCTTAATGTTGATAACGAAGCATTGCAATTGCTCGCTCAAATGTTCGAAGGGAATTTACTAGGGGCCAGTCAAGAATTAGAAAAGCTCTCCTTACAGCTAGGACAACAACGAATAGATTCACGCACACTTAAACAACGCGTTACCAATCAGTCCAGGTTTAGTTTATTTGAGCTTCAGGATGCTTTACTTAGTGGCCAAACAGATAACGCTCTCAAAATCTTAATTAGCTTAAAGCGCGATGAAATTGAACCACAACTTATCTATTGGGCCTTTAGTCGAGAGCTCACCTTGCTCACTAATTTGAAAAATGCCAGTATTAACCGACAACCTCTTACACCTCTATTTCAACAAGCTAGGGTGTGGGCGTCACGCCAAAAACTATTTGAGAATGCACTCAATCGCCTGTCATTACCTCAACTATTTGAGTGTGTAAACCTATTAGGCGTTTTAGAGCAATCTATTAAAGTAGACTTTAATTTACCTTGGGATCACCTTACACAACTGACTCTAAAAATTACAGGTAAGAGTTGATGTTAACACAACCTATTGGAATTTTTGGTGGGACATTTAATCCTGTTCATCACGGGCATTTACGCAGCGCACTTGACATTTGTGAGCACTTAAATCTGCAAGAAGTCCTAATGATGCCAACCTTTATGTCTCCGCATAAATTAGTCGAGCTTAAAAATAATGACGAATATGTCAATAATAATGAGCATCGTCTAGCCATGCTGCGTGCTGCTACTGATGATTGTAACCAGCTCAATGTTAGCGACTTTGAATTCAACCGTGACCAAGTTTCCTATACCGCCAATACCATTGCTCATTTTCGAGCGCAATGGCCTGATACGCCACTTTGCTTTTTAATGGGTATGGATTCATTTGTTAATTTTACACAATGGCATCACTGGCAAGACATACTCAATCAATGCCATTTGGTTGTTTCGCATCGCCCTGGCTACGTTATCGACTCCAGCGATAACATTAATGTGTTACTTAACAAGCACCAAACGACCTCCGTTTCAACGCTTCATAATACGCTAGGCGGTTCAATATTCCTTCATTGTGCACACCCTTTAAGCATCTCTTCATCAAGTATTAGACAGTTAGTTCAAACACAAAAATCAATCACCTATTTAACACCAACCAGTGTTGAGAATTACATCATAAAATACGGACTTTATTGTCCTTAACCAAGTATTGTGTTGCTAGCTCTAGAAAATATTTAATGCCATTGATATCATGCGGCATAAATTTAATTTAACGTTAAGGTCTCTATGGCTTCCCTACAAGAGCAACTATTAAAAGCTGGTTTAGCCAACAAGCAATCAGCTAATCAAATCCGCAGTGAAAAACGAAAGAAGAATAAAGCTGTTCGTAAAAAACAAGCTGAGCAAGATACTAGTCTCCAAGATGATCTGAAAGCGAAAAAACTTCAACAAGTTCAAAGTGATGCTCAAAAAAACCAAGTTATTAAACAGGCCCTTGATGAGAAATCAGAGCAAGGTAAAGTTAAACAAATGGTTTTACAGCTTCAGGTTAAAGATTTTGCGGGTGAGCTTGAATATAACTACGTGTTAGAAGGCAAAGTAAAACGCCTTTTATTAAATGAGGTTAATCATAATGCCCTCGTTAAGGGACGTATATCTATCTGTCACGTCGATGGAGTCATTTATATTTTGCCGACTCAGGCCGCTGAGAAAATAGCATTAGTGGATGAGAAGTACCTCGTTCTACAAAATGATAATCAACCGAGCGAAGTCGACGAAGATGATCCTTATGCCGATTTCCAAATTCCTGATGATCTAATGTGGTAATTGCCTTTATTCGCTTGTAAATTAAATTATTGTTACAGATCGATTAATTTACAAGCGGTTGATTCACAAGACAGTTGACATATTTTAGGACTTCTATATTATGCATCGTCAACGGAGAGGTGGCCGAGTGGCCGAAGGCGCTCCCCTGCTAAGGGAGTATGGGCTTTAAATCCCATCGAGGGTTCGAATC